>Ga0364908_10082_pt1 | contig 28355 bp, 30 predicted proteins | sample ExccelJu500002D4_2_FD_206965 | JGI IMG/M metagenome (GOLD analysis project Ga0364908, IMG submission 206965) | Enriched cells from Trout Bog Lake Hypolimnion, Wisconsin, USA - BchlTB.July02.5000.02.D4 | ecosystem: Environmental > Aquatic > Freshwater > Lake > Hypolimnion/Profundal zone | place...
GGCGTTATTGATTCCAAAAACGCCGCTAAATTTTTAGCCGATTTGAATTCTATTCCGCGTGAATTGCAACGAAAGATTGATGTTGCAGAGGCTAAACAAACACGCATGAATGTAACCATTGATGCCAGCCTCAGAACTGGAGGAATAGGCCTTTTTGCAGACAAATATGTAGTTAATCTTAAAGATATGACCGTATTTCGCTCGAATAACACGGGCGGTATCGGCATTCCGCTGAAGTCTGCGCTTTACTTTGTTGAGGCGGCAGCAAATAAAGTAGGCTACCAAAGCCTCAAAACGATGGCTAAGGCGGACACCCTTACTGGAAAAGCTAGCCATTTAATTATGTCCGTAACTGGCAGGGTAGCCTCCGCAATTATTAAGCCGGGAAGAGATAGTTTTAGACCTGTTCTTTTCGGTGGTATTGAACACGCCGCAGTTACCGCTCTTGCAGCAGCGAAGGTGGTTATTGAAAAAGCCGCCAATGCAATTGAAATCAATCAGCTCAAGACACAGTTAGATAACTTTAATAAAACAGGGAATATTGAGGGCAAAAAGCAAATGATGGTTCTTGATGAGGCGTCAATGATCGGAACCAAAGAGGGAGCAAAAATCAATGATTACTGTAAGAAGACCCAAACAAAGCTCATTACCCAAGGAGACTCAAAGCAACACGGTTCAGTAAGTAACGGACGCTATTTCGAGCAATTGAAGGCAACAGATCTAAAAACCCATAACCTTGTTGAGGCAGTTCGTTTTAAGACTGAACAAACCAAATCGATTAACAACGCACTTAATAACCATCAATACGACCAGGCTATTGAGAAATGCAGTGTTAAAGAAGTTGGCCTAAAAAAGGATGACGCAAATTACTCTAAGGAAGCCAATAACTCATTTTTGTACGCAGAGACAGCTAAAGAGTATCTAAAGGAAATTGGAACTAAGGCCATAGGTGGAGGGAATTCTTCGGTAGGTGTCGTAGTTGCGTCTAACGCAGACCGCATGGGGTGTAATGACGCCGTTCGGGTAGAGCTTAAAGAAGCGGGAAAAATAGGCGAAAAGGACTACAAATTCGAGCACCGAGAATCCATAAAAATGACGGATGCAGAGAAGAAAAATGTATCCATTTTGAAAGATAAGGGCGTCACGCACCTACAAGCCAATCAAAATATCGCGCTAAATGCGATGGGAAAGATAGATATTCAAAAAGGCGAGGAGCTAAAGATTCTTGACTGGAATAAAGATAAGAACGAAATGACGGTACTGAGCGAAAAAGGGGTGAAGGCAACAATAAACCCAATGAATACCAAGGGATTCGACCCAATGGATAGTAAGCAGACGCGCAACTTTTCAAATAAAGATCTGGTGGATGTGAGGGGAATCATCGGCAATGAGTATCAAATGAAGGACGGGAAGCCTGCGTTGAATGAAAAAACAGGGGACAGAGTTAAGAATCCGGATTATTTGCCTAATGGTGCAAGTGGCAAGATTGAGTCGATTACAGCTAAGGGCGCAGAGATTAAGTTCGACGACGGCAGGACAATTAAAGTATCTGCGGAAAACATGGCAAAGGTTGACCATGCTTACGCTAGAACTTCTCACGGGAGTCAGGGTCGTACGGTAGATAAGGCGATTGTTGCTATTAGCGAGGGTAGCGCTGGACTAGTCAACAAGGAATCAGCATATGTAGCTCTAACTAGAGCTAAAGAGTCGGTGACGGTTGTTACTACTGCTAAAGATGCTGTGATTAGACATGCAACAGGGATGAGCGATAAGACCACTGCGCTTGATGCTCCGAAGGCCAAGGAACAGAACTTTAAGCGTGAAAAGAGTTCGGAGAAGGGTAAAGCGAGAGAAAAGGCACCAGAGCAAAAAGAAGCTAAAAAACCTGAGCAGACAAGAGGGCGGTAAGCGTGGAGGATTTAGTCGACTTAATCAAAAGGCAGAGGGATGCGAGACTTACGGCGGCATTCACTCTGTTCTTTACAGCGCAAACAGACGAGAAAGCAAAAGAAGCGGCAGCTCTTGTAGAAAAGCTTTGCTTATATCTGAATGATGACGAAATTGCTGAGTGCAAATCTAAGTCGCGCGCTGATATTTTTTATCATTCAAGATTCGATTGACACTATATATTTTTAATTAAATGCCGATATGCCTAAAAAAAAGGCATAAAACAGCTTATGTCACTTTTACGAAGCTTAATCCGCAGATCTAAATAATTCAGACCGGTCTCTAATAGTTGCATGCAGAAGCAAAACACATAACTACAGGATGCAGCATGAAAAACAATTCAATAATCACCTTTTAAGATTCGGCCATATGTTACGTCGGTTACAAGCCATTCCACATTGCAAGATAACTGTATTTATTTGCAATTACTTCTTTACTTAACTTGATATGCCTGTATAATTAACACATAGACAGAAAAAAGCCACTAACTAAAACAAAAAAGAGAACCAAAATGAAAACAGTAGCAAATAAAGCGGCAGAGTCCAAAGCAATCAAAGTTTTGGCAAAAGAGTTTGTACAAAAAAATAGGACTAATTCAGTAACAAAACTGGATTGTAAGAATATTTTAAAAGTGGCTGGTATCAAGCAAACTTTATATGAAGACCTTTTTGCTGCAATTAATATCTTGCGCGACAAATTACGAACAAAACTTGCTGCAACTTGTGCTAAAGCACTAGTTCCAAAAATTGCTGCTGCTAAAGCAGTCGCAGTAATAGCTCTGACTATTACAGAATCTTCTGCTCGCATTAACTACAGTAAAAAAGAAGCTTTGATCGCTTTGGAAGCCGCCGGCCTTAAAAAATCACTTGTTAAAGATCTGATCGCGAAGGTTCGCAAAGATGAAGAAAAAATCATAAGTGATTGTGCTTTAGCTACTTATTACGAGTGCTATCGCGCTCCAGAGGCTGGACATGGTAACGAGCGAGTTGTTTTAGTCAGCGAGCCACATTTAATCGGCGTATCACAAGATCAATCGATGGTCTGGGATATGTATCGCGGAAGCTATAAAGGTTGGGGCGCAACGGTTACTGATACAAAAATCAGTCTGTCAATAAATTATATGGAGCGCGTTTTCGCACATAATATTGATGAAGTTGATGGCTTAATGACTCTCGATGCCTCACCACTTCCTGCGCCTGAAGGCTTTAAACTTTTTGATGCAAAATGGTTAGTTCAAGAGCGGGGCTATAAAACTTCAGTAGTTAGCGGTTTCATTGCAATAAACGCTTCAGGCAAAGGCTATCACGCAGATACAGCAGTTAAAGCGATTAAAGGCCTACTCAAAAAAGTGGATTCTGAAGTCGCGGCAAAAGAATGGACGCTTCTATTTAGCTCAAACTCAATCGAAAAATTAGCCGCTCAACTACCAAAAAATGCGGTGGTTAAATTGAGCGATGCTAGAGCAATCGGAGCTTGCGAATACGGAATTAAATCATGGTGTGCAAGCACTAGTTTAGATTACGAAAAAGGTCGCGCACCAATTCTCGATGTTATCGGTGCGTATCAGGCTCATCCCCGAATTGAAGCAAGAGCCGCGATTATTCACGCTTTACGCAGTCATCGCTCGCTACTTAAATTAGCGGCTTAAAAAACTAATCAGGCCGCTTAATTTCGGCCTGATTTTCAAATTAAAAATGAGAGATACTAAATTACACTGGAACTTCGTCAAGGAACTCAAAATGAATACGAAATCACCGCATTACAATAATTTACTTACTAGCTTAATGCTGGCAATGTCAGCGCCAACAAAAGAGGAGGCGCAGGAAGGATTGGCCGCAGTTAATGTTTTTTCGAAATATTTTTCTGCAGATGAAATTGACTTGGCTAAACGCGAAGCATCGGCTCGACTTGAAACAAGCGATTACCCACGCAAAAGCGGGCATGGCGGCTTAAGAGCGAACACCGGGCTTAACAAAATTGAAGGTGGTAAAAGTTATGAAGCTAAATTGGCGCCAGTACACATCCAAATTGCGGAGAAATTAGGGGATGGAAACGTAAGTGAAGGTATCCGTGTAGCCCTTGATAAAATTATTAAGGGCAGGAAGATTGGTTAACTGGTAAGAGCTAACGGACTCCCATTTCAAAAAGAAAAATTTATGAAACCGACTAAAAAACAAAAAGACGATAGTGTCGCTACGAATCCAGGATTACCGAAAATTGATGGCGGTAAGCGAATTATTGTTGTTCTATCTCCCGAGCAAGCAGAAGCTGCAAAGGAGGCCGGCGGCGGAAACTTAAGCAGGGGTGTGCGCGTGGCTCTTGAGAAGCAAGAAAAGGTTTTGAAATGATGGTTATTTAATAAGTAATTTCTAGTTAGTGAAGCCGCATTCGTGCGGTTTTTTCTTTATACGCTTCTCAATTAATGCTCTATTGCATATAGCTTACAAGCCGTTTCGCATTGCAAGATAACTACATATATTTACAAATATTCCTCTATTTAACTTGATATGCCTGTATAATTAATACATGGGCAGAAAAAGCCATTAACTACCAAACTAGAAAGCAACAAAATGAAAAATAATATGTCAGTACATCCATTTGAACAAAAAGGACTGGGTGTTGCACCCTTTAATTGCGTCGGCGTTGAAGTCAATCCCGCTTATTCTAGCTGCGATTTCTGTAATACAGGAATCAAATACGAGTTTAAGATTCAATCGTCCGATGGCAAGTTATTTAAAGTTGGCAGCGACTGTGTTTGCAAAACAAACTCTAGGCACATTAAAGATTTCGATGTCATTCATTACGATTTAATTCAAAAATTAAAATTTGAAAAAGCAATTGTAAATTTAGCGTCTACTACAACTGCATTTAATAATATCTATCAAAAAGAGTTATCACAGCTCGACTATATTGAGAAACAAAACTCAAAAAGCCAAAAGTTTTGGATTGGTAAGAAAAAATATTTAATAGAAAAAAAGCAGTCTTTAAGCTCGGAGGACAAAGAAAGTATTGCTGCTGAATTTGCATTTTTGCAGGATAGTGACCTTGGTAATCATATCTATGATGTTAACGAATCTGTTTCGAAACAACTTATGTTCTATAAACAATTTATTTTCGAAGGAAAATGGGGAAAATTTAACGTTGTTCGTTTTTTTAAGGATTTTGATTTAAATATCTATACTTGTTTTGAAAGTTTGGATGATAGCGATAATGGTTCAAATGAAGAAGATACTATAAGAAATTTCGGTGATGTTCTCAATGTTGAATTCACTGTTAGATCATTGGATTTTGACGGCACTAGAAAAATTAGTACTATAAAAATAGAGTCAGAAAATTTAGAAAAACGTACCATTTCAGAATTCGATTGTTCAGTAGTAGTTACCAAAATTAATGAAAAATCAATGGGAGTTCTAATTGACGGTTTTGATGCTAGATTAATTCGCATCAAAAAGTCAAAGCAAGTCGGTGATTTACTAGCATATAGCGAAATTGAATTTAAATGACTCATTATTCTCAATAAGCAAAGACAAGCCCGCTTCCGAGCGGTTTTTTCTTTATATGCTTCTCAATTGTTGCTGTATCGCATATGACTTACAAGCCATTCCACATTGCAAGATAGCCATATTTATTTGCAAATAGTTCTTTACTTAACTTGATATACATGTATAATTAACACATAGACAGAAAAAGCTCAACTAGTTAAAAAGGCACTAAATGACAAACTTAAATTACAAACTCTTAATGACTGCGGTTCATAAAAAATTACACAGTGACCCAAAATTTATGAACAGTAATTTGAGCGTCTGGAATATGACGATGGATGAACTCATGGCAATTAATTTCGCAAAAGTAGTAAACGGTTAAAAACAAGATCGTGCAATCCTGCACATCTAAATGTAGAACAAAAAAAGAAAGAAGCAAAATGAACAAACAGCCACAATACAGCTCCAAGACTCAAGCCGCATCAATTGCTAATAAGACGGCAACTGTACAAACAACGTTCAAATATCATGAGTTATGCCTAACTGCAAAAGTTAGAGCACTCGAAGAAATTAACGATCTTATTTCCTATGGCACCCCGCCAAACGCCCAATCATTTGATCGCCTTAATATTTTTTGCGACTATTTTGGCGTAGCGGATTATCGGCTTGATGAAAGTGGTATTTCAAACTTTAGCTCAAATCAAGACTTTACTAAATTTACTGATTTAAACCTTCAGGGAGCAGAGGAAACTATTGGCACAGGCTGTGGGTGGAACTGGGGGACTGCTGGTAATTTATTCAAAAATATGTACCAGAGAATGTGCGGGAACGGAGGAAATGCTTTGGAAGCCTTTGCACATATAGTAGCTTTAGAGGCAGCCAAAATCAACAAGGGTTTGATCTTCGAGGGATATAACTATGAGTCAACAAGAGAAACTTCCGAATTTTTTAAATCCGGGCAGATGGATAACTCCCGATATGGAACCCATTCCAAGGAAGAGTGAAAATGAACTACCCACCGATTCTCCGCAAAAACTACAAAATCCAGCCAGTCTCGGAGGTCGACTATATTGACCTTGATTCTGGAATATTTCACGAACACTTAGACGTAAAAAGAGCTCTCTTAAGACTTGCCCGCCGACTTTTGACGTGGCGCGTAATCTCAATGCTAGCCGTCATCTTCACAGCTTCATTTCTGCTATGGAAAACTGTAACCATCATTGAGGGCGTAATCACTCCAATTCAGCAGTCGTTAGCCGCCCCAAATATCGATGACATCTCGATTAGCAACTTCCAAGCGCAGTTTCATCCTCGCGCAGCAAAAGCATTCTTGACTTTATCGACAAACGGTAAAACAACTAAATATCCAACCATCTTGATCGAGTGGGTTGGCAGTGGAACTCAAATTATTCGCGTAGACGCAAGTGAATATCCACACCCAGATGCTCCATTTAAAGGTAGCTTTGATGTTGAATTCGAAATCTATAGGCCCGCAAACAGTACAGCAATGAATCTATCGATTCAATACGATTGAGCTAAATAGAATAAAAGTTACTTCTTTAGCTTAAATGCGTTAATTGCGAGACGTATTCCAGTGCTAACGTTTCCAGCACCAATTTCAATCGCCTTTTCTTTTTCTTCGCTCGTAAGTCTTACATTAACCTTATTTTCAACGGTTAGAGCCACTTCGCCTTTTGATGCAAACGTAGGTCTACCGCCTGGGTGCTTTGGAGGAGATTTATCAGCTATTTTCTTGACCATGTGATTCTTTCTTTATTAAGTTGTTATTGTACTACATTAAATATATTTAATATCTTAATGCATTGTTCATATCATTTTGATAGTTATCGTAGTACAATAATAGCATGAACACACAAATAGCCAACCCGAATAAATTACTTTCAACTAACGCTCAAATCTGCGCTTTGTATACAGGGGTAAACAATATGTATAAGGGCACATCAATCGCACTTATAGATAAATCTAAATTCAGTCTTAGCGTTCTTGAGGCCCATTTCCCCGTCTATAGCCGCCCAGTGATTAAGCACTTATTCATCCAAGCCTGAAGCGCTAGCACCCACATAAAGACATAGGAATACAAACAATGAAAACTCAAATCAAACTATCCGCAATTGCAGTAGCAATCATCTCAGTATTAATTGCTAATACAGCATCTGGTGCCGATGATATAAAAGATGCTAATACGTATGCACCAATTCAATCAGTGTATTTAACAGTTGATCGTGAGATTAACCCGCAGCCTAGCGGAGCTGTATATAAGGGCAGGGCGATTGATAACCCGAACTTTTTGGTAAAGCATGAGATTAGAGTGCTCGAATTGTCCTCATCTATTCCGCATGAATCATTAGTCATCGCTCAAATTTTGAACGACGTTAATGCTTATCAGCTTACTTTTAAAGACTCAAACGTAAAGCTCAATGCTTCTGCCGCATTCATTGAAAAATTAGTAGCCGACCGCAAAGCAGTAATGTTTGACGGGCTTGTAATTCTCACTAAAGAAGCAAAACATCAAATCGAGGGCGCTGTCATATCCGGCGTTATTGAATCACCGCAACAATTAACCGTAAGCAAAGATGGCGTATTTTCTCTCTCGGCTCCAAAAAGTTAACCCCTAAATCAAAGCAATAATTTCACTAAAGAATGCTAAAAATGAACACAAATCTAATTCCGGCCCCAGCAAAAGTAGTGGCTACAGCTGAATCAAATCAAAGCTCCCTCATTGAATTTAAAGAGCCGCCAAAACTTCCCAAATTCATTAGCTTGTACAGCCTGAACTTGAGAGATTGCCGATAGCAGAGCCTTTTGTAAAGGTTGATTCTGGAGTTGTCATTTACAACTCCTTTAATATCAACGACTTAAAAATTCCGTAGCTGTTGTAGATCATGGTCAGGGGCGGCAGAACGCGAATAGAGCCATCAAATGCTGTCGTGATTATCGTAATAATCACGACATGAATGTTTGCTCAAACAGCTTTATACCGTTCGCGCAACGTCTTTTCCACAGGGGAGCCTTGCGCCTTGCACCTATCCTCACGTTGCTGCTCTTCTGCAGCTTTAGCAAACTCAGATTCTGATTCAGCCTTTTGCTCCGCTCGCTTAGTGAGCTCTGACGCTGGAATTACATCGCCAAGCGCTTTAAGTGCCTCAATCGAAGGTTTACCAACCTTGATAATGTTGGCCGGGGGATTCATCATTCTGTGAACTGTCGTCGCTAGAATCTTTCCATCTTGATCGAGCAAAGACGCATCAAGCCCGAACCAGTTATTGATTACAGTCGCCCCCATCGCTTCAATGCTCTCTTTGGTGCGGTAATATTTTGAATGCTCTTCTATACCCGTTTTGGGGTTGATTCTTTTAGAAGAGTAGACGCGAATAGTGTGGCTTGGGCCGGTCATCTAAAGAGCTATTTCTGATCTTTGAGAAGCACGATGAGGTTAGGGCAGTCTTTCTTATCAATATTCATATCGTTACGATAAAGACACCATTCCTCATAAGCTTCAGTTTTAGAGATTTGGCAGAGTCCATATTGACTCCCAGACTTTGAGTCAGTCAGCATGTAAAGGCTCCCATTGTGATTAGCGGCGCAATTCGTTGATGCTGGGTTAGCCATAGCGAGCATATCTTGGCTTTGGGCAATAGCGGCAGGGCTAGAAGCAAAGCAAAGCGTGGCGCAGAGAAGGGCTGTTTTCATGTTCCGGTGAGCAGGTGGCCCACTTTCTGTTTTTTTAATAATAATCATTATTATGAGTGTATAGATAAAACAGGGTATCCAGATGAGCCTTTTTGAGCAGTTAAAGCACGCTAAAAGTGAAGAAGATGTCAAGGATGCTTATATAAAAGCGCTTGGGCTTAAGAAATTCACAAAAGGTCTTATCGATATTCAAACTAAAGAAATTTGGTTTGAGGCAAAAGACACTGGCAAGAATTCTAGTTATGCCATGTTCACGCAATTACTTCACTACGTGCAGGTGGCATTAAATAAAGGCGAGACTGTCCCCCCGTTTTTGGCAGTAATCGATACCGAAAAAGCGGCAATTATGAAGAGCACCGATGTTCTTCCTTTTTTGGAAAAAAAGACGGTCAAGTGGGGCAAGTCGGCCAGTCAATATACGCCAGAAGCTTTGGCTGAAATTTCAGCCCATATTGGTACTCATTTCGTTGCATTCAAGCTGGCAACCCATGAAGAAGAATTCATTGAGGCGGTTAAGTCTGCAATTAAAACCGGCGACATCATTCGCACTCAAATTACCCCAGATAACTTAAAGCAGGTTTTTGATAAATGGGTGGCAATGATCGGGTGTGAAATTAAGGGCGTAGATGCTGATGACTATGCGCTCCTATTCTTTGCAGACATCATGAGTGATGGCACTATCTCTACTCATAAAAATCTGCCCGCCGAATTACTTCATAAAAATGATGAGCCCGTATTCATGCTTAACGGGAAGTTATTTGAGTTAAGCAGCCGTGAGGGGTATCGCCGTTTTTGGGCAATTTATCATCGCCCTCCAAAGTCAGAATATAGAGATTATTTGCTGGAGCGCAGGGATAGTCTTATACCTCTTGATGAGAGGGCATTTAAAGGGGCTTTCTACACGCCCTTAGCTGTAGTTGATAAAGCCTATGACCTCCTAACGGAAACCCTCGGGAATAACTGGCAAAAAGAATATGTCGTTTGGGATATGTGCTGCGGCGTTGGAAATTTAGAAGTTAAGCATAGCAATCAGCGCAACATTTACATGTCTACTCTTGACCAGGCTGACGTTGATGTGATGAAGGCCACCAAGACTTGTGTCGCCGCAGAGCGCTTTCAATATGACTACCTCAATGATGATATTGATGACTTTGGGCAGATTGATTACACGCTCACCAACAAAATTCCGGAGAGTCTGAGGAAGGCAATATCAGAAGGTAAAAAAATATTGGTACTTATCAACCCGCCTTATGGTGAATCAGGCTCGGGCACTGGAAAGGGCGACATCAATAAGATAGGGATTGAGCAAACAAAAATTAATTTTTTGATGAAATCTCAGAATGTTGGGTTTGCCAGTAAGGAGCTATTCGTGCAGTTTATGACTCGCATTGCCAAAGAAATTCCGAGCGCTACCTTAGCTATGTTTAGCACACTTAAATATGTCAATGCCCCGAATTTCGAGAAATTTAGAGAGCACTGGAATTCTCAATACTTAGGAGGTTTTGTTGTACATAGCAAAGCCTTTGATGGCTTGAAAGGAGATTTTCCAATTGGTTTTCTGATATGGACTACAAATCAGGAGGGTAAAGAAAGAACCCCTCTTGTAGAGATTGCTACTGAAGTTATCAATAAAGATGCGAAAGCAATTGGAGAAAAACATTTTTATAATTTGCCTAACAATTCATTTTTAAATGTATGGCTTAGAAAACTAGATACCAACGAGGAGCTTGCCCTACCATTAGAGAATGCTGTCAAGGTATCTAGAAATCCACGACAAAAAAAATCATGTGATTCAATGATTGGTTATTTGTATGCTGGAAATAATGACCTTCAAAATGCAGGACAACATACTTTAATATCGTCTTCTATATACACCGGAAGCAATGGGGGTGGGAGCTATATAAATTCAGATAATCTTCAGCAAGCTGCTGTCATTTTTTCTGTTCGTCGCCTCATTAAGCCAACATGGTTAAATGATCGAGATCAATTCTTACAGCCCACTGGAATTCTCACGGAAGAATTTAAAAATGATTGTTTGATTTGGATGCTTTTTAATGGTAGCAACCTAACGGCTAGCGCCAATGAACTTGAATGGAACGGTAAAAAGTGGTCGATCGTTAATCACTTTATACCATTCACAGAGGAAGAGGTGGGCTCTCCTGATCGATTTGAATCTGACTTTATGGTTCAGTATTTAGCCGATAAATCTCTATCTGAAGAAGCAAAAGCTGTTCTTGATGCTGGTCGTGAACTTTGGAAAACCTATTTTTCCGAAACTGATGTTCATGTCGTTCGTGAAGAATATAAGCTCAATCGCCCTGACGTTGGTTGGTACCAAATTCGCAATGCTTTAGCCGCTAGAAATAAGAGTGGGGATTACCAACCCATCAATTTCGAGCCTTTTGAGGCTGCATATAAGGCGTTGGGTGACAAATTAAGACCTCAAGTCTATGAGCTGGGATTCTTGAAGTAAGTGATAGCGAATACCGATTAATTCCCTTATTTGCGCAAAAAGTAGAGTATTTTTTTATAGTTACAAACGCATAAATAACGCATTTATGCAGACAAAGCTAATTTTTATATAGGTCATCGATTCCGGCAAGCGGCACCAGATTTGTATTTGAAGAAAGTCCCAAAAGTACCGTGTACATCTGCTAGTGAGAAGAAAAAATCCTTTTTGGATTTAACTTTAAACCGATAGCCACAGCATCCCGATTATGAGCGTGATGATAGTCAGGGGGGCGCCAATACGGAAGTAATCCCAAAAACCGATTACTACGCCAGAAGCCGCTGATTTTTGTACGACAATTAGATTGGCTATTGACCCAAGGATAGTGAAGTTGCCCGCCAATGTTGATGCCATTGCAATTACCAACCATGCCTTGTCCTGATTGTTCAGGATTTCAACAAATGGCTTAAGCATCAATACAGCGGGTACATTGCTGACTAAATTGGATAGGATCGCCGTCAACGCGGTGAGCATGGGCACTTGATCTAAATGCAATCTTCCCACGGTGGAAATCACGCCCGGTGTAACAAGTACATGCTGAGCGCCGGCGACAATAATGAAAAGACCGGCAAACATCAACAGCAACGTCCAATCTATCTCATTTAAAACCCTATAACTCTTCACGCGTCCGGATAGTAGTAAAAGTCCACCAATAATGATTGCAGCCTTAGCTGGCGCAACGCCAGCAAAAAATAGACCTATCATGGTCAGTGTTGCAATCAATGTGCGCAAGACTAAAGTGCGATTGATGTGAGTTTTTACTGCTGGTGCTTTAAGTCGCGTATTGTCTGAAAATTCGGTCCGATAGAAAAGGGCAATTAGGATTACTGTTGAGATTAAACCCATTATGGCAACCGGCCCTAGAGCCAATGCAAAGTTACCATAAGGAATATGAGAAAAGCTTCCGATCATGATGTTTTGTGGGTTACCGGTAATGGTCGCTGTTGAGCCAACATTTGATGCCATCGCAACTGCTAAAAGATACGGTACTGGCTTGCGCTTAAGGGCAAGCGTTAACTCCAATACCATCGGAGTTAAAACCAGGCAGATTGCATCATTCACCAAAAAGGCTGATAGAAATCCTGAAATCGCGACAACCACAGACAGAAGCACCAAAGGCTGTCTAGCATGCTTCCTACCCCATGCATTTACAAGAGAGAAAAACCCCGAGATTCGCAAGCTGGCAATAACAATCATCATGCCTAGAAGTAGGGTAAGGGTATCTAGATCTACTGCCTTATAGGCATCCTCAAGCGGTAGCGCCCCCGATGCGACCATGAGACCAGCGCCAAGCAAGGCAATACCAGTTCGGTCAATCCTTAGGCCGGGTATTTTTCCGATGGCAATTGCAAGATAGCAGCCGACAAAAATAAACCCAGTAGCAAGGTACCTACTTTCCCAAATAAGAGGGTGGTTAGTGGGGAGTAGTATAGGTGTTAGAGCAGAAACAATTGTTGTTGCTATCACTATGGTGACCGTTAACATACTTATAAAAGTAAATATTGACGAGCGTTGCCATTTTTGGGGGCCTACCATTTTTTGCCATTACGATTGTTAGTTTGGTTTTGTAAGACTCGTCCAAGCTTGAGGGAAACCTCTGCAAGGCTTATGCGCTTCAAACTGGGAAACTAAGCTGGGTAGATTCTGCCGAGTCATCAGTATTGAATACCGAATTAAGCGACTCGCTTAGTAATGCAAATTGAATTCTCAATTTCTCTTTAGATCGAATGGTTTTTACTCTGTGGTCATCTTGGCTGGGATTAGTCTCGATCCAACCTTCAGTAGTTAATTGTCGAATGTGATATCGAATCCCCATGTCACTATAAGGAAGTTTGGCGAAAAGCTGTTTTACGGAGTATTGCTTACCCTCTAACTCAGACCGGATTACTTCCGTGAGAATGTCATATGGAATAAGTGAATGACTAATACCTAGATGATCAATGCATCCTGCCCTTATTGTAGAAAGTGATTTTAATAACTGTAACTGTTGTAATTTTTTCATAGAAATTTGTTGTACTTTTTATGAAAAACCTCGAAAGGATTATGTTCTATGGCCTAAATTAGGTACACATTTGATATATGAACTATATACATAATATTCATAGTCTGTTTTTCTTGCTATCAATAGCCCTGAACCAGTAAGGTCAAGACATAGAGGCTGGTGGTTAGTTTTTGAAGGCAGTAAGCGAAGAATTTTTTAGGTACTACCTTTATTTAAAAGCAATTTAATTAATAAATTTAAAGGAGTAAACGCTAATGAAAACAACGAATATATTCCGGATGGGCGCTTTCTCATTATTAGCTCTAATTTGTTTTACGGTAGTAATCAGCGGCAATGTTTTGGCAGACTCTTCAAGTTTTGTATTGCCTCCAGTAATCTCTGACTTTAAAGTATTGCCTACCTCTCAGGCAAAATTAGCCTCCTACATTGCCTACGATGCAACCAATTACAATAATAGCCAAGACCTACAAAAGGATTTGAGTGAGGCATCAGATAGGCCCGTTATTCTCAAGCCAGGAAAACTCATGGCAAATGGAGACTATGTAGTAAATATCTCGCCAGATGGTCATTACTATCTCTCTGGCTCTATCAATGGTTTTCCAGTCAACTTCATGGTTGATACAGGGGCGGATTACTGTACGGTAGATGCTTCAATGGCAAGAAATTTGGGTATCAGGGCTGGTATGTCTATAACCGTGGATACGGCCAATGGTCAGGCAGTGGCGGGGAATACCTCTGGAAATGTTGTAACCCTGCCTAATGTCAGCCTTACTAATGCACGTGTAACAGTGATGGAGGGGTTGCGGTCAACATTGCTTGGCTCAGAAATCCTCAACAGATTGAATATTAACTATGGGCAGGGAGTGATGACCATTAGCAAGGTGGTCATAAAGTAATTCAAATATTCAGCCAATCATTAAGAGTCAGTGTTTTATCCTTCATCTTATATAAAACTCAGATCATGGATGCAGGTAAGTTGCAGCCTCTGTAATCGTATTTAGAATTCGTACTCCACCTGCATTCGAATTGTGTTCTTTGGAGATGCTGTTGTTGTACCCCAAAGGTAGGCTGCGTTATAAACTAATGCTTGTTTATTTCCGAGCTTTGTCTTACCAAAGATTGCAGGCCCAGCGCTACTTTGCTGTTGTTGATCAGTATTCCAGCTATTCACCTTTCCTAGCCATGAATAAAGCTGCGCCCCCAGCTCAAACTCTGGTTGAAGTCGGTACTTAACCTGACCCTGATAGCCAAAATACGTACCCTGATTCTCTGTCCCCGTGTAATGACCTTGCATGAGTACATTCAAATTTGCTTGCCACTTACGCCACTCACTTTGAAATAAAAATCCATACTTAGCCTCGTAGCCTTCATTTCGATTTTGGGGGCGCTCTAATTCAAGTAGGAAGCCAATATCGACGGGGTATTTTCCTGTTTCCGTTAACTGAAATTTATTTTCCCACTCAATTGCATCGAAAGAAGAGTTATTGCCTTCCCACTGCGCCTTCCCATAAATCTCTGTAAACCACCAAGAGGTGACCCCATAGCCAAAGCCAATAGACGCCCCCGATTGCCTTGCATCCTCTCCGTTTCGAGGCGTCTGGGTGCCAAACTTAGTATCTATTTCTCGCTCTCCTTCTTCAACTATGGGGCTATATACATAATCAGACGGTCCACTCAAATACTCTGCGGCGTAAAGATATGGGCTAAAGATAAAAACACTACACAGCAATAGTGCCTTATACGTTTGAATTTTCGAATTCATTTAACGATCACCACTCCTTGAGCTGTCATAGGGCTAAATTCACCTTCAAAGTGAAAACGTCCAGGGGAGAGTGGGCCAATATAAAAAGATGCTTGGCTATTGGCTTTTATTAAAACTTCTCGATTGAGATCGTAACTCTCAAATTCCTCTGGCGTGTCGTCTTGATTGATAATGACAAGCTTCACTTTGGTATTGGCCGGGATCTCAAATTCAGAGGGAATAAAACGACCTTGGTGAATTTGAATTTGGACTTCAGGCGTAGCCGCATAAGACGGTTGAAGTATTGCAAGAGTGCAAGTAACTCCAAGTCCGAGCGCTATCGTTGTGTTTAAAAGTTTTTTCTTCATATAAATATGTTGGCCAGTAATTGAGAACGGTTCTCATTGTAAATCATATTGAGAACGGTTCTCAATTAACTTATTTTTATATTTATTTGCTGGCATACGCTGAAGAGGGCTAGAGCATCCCACTGATTTGGGGTGGAAAAAATAGAGACTGTTGTTAAAAAAAGATATAAATCCTATAAAATACAACTACTTAAGGCAATTACAGTCCTTATTATTGGATGAACTAACTAGAGCGGTGTTAGGGTTATACTCTAGGTATTAACCCTTAAGGAGATGTACATGACTCAATTATTAAATAAGTTCAGTAAGATTTTTTCAACAAGTAAGCCTTCTGTCGAAAAACTCATTCGTCACTATGATTTTGATGGCGCTTACCGCGGCATGTAATCTGTATTTTTTTTTTGAAATGGCCGCCTTCGGGCGGTTTTTTTTGATCAAAATATTCCCTAGATTCTTATCTTAAAGATCGTACATTTTTGTACACAGGGTAATTACTCACATCTTCTTAGCTATATGCTGAATAAAACCAACATCAAGTAAAAGCCTTGATATATTTTGTGGTTGTCGAGGGTATTCACTAGTGCCGATTTAGTAAATACTTGATGGGTATCAAGATCATAATGATTGAAATGCTCAAAAATTACGGATGCCATATTTAATGGCTCGATGCATTTATAAAAAAGTTTTTTAGGAGAACGTAGATCGTGACTAAACCTTGGCACAACCGCTGGATGCAATTAATTTTCGGAATTATTTGTATGGGCTTGGTTGCAAATCTTCAATATGCGTGGACTTTGTTTGTAAATCCTATCCAAATTAAAACTGGTTGGGCATTATCTGCAATTCAACTTTCCTTTTCAATTTTTATTGTTGTTGAAACTTGGCTGGTTCCAGTTGAAGGCTGGATGGTAGATAAGTTTGGTCCCCGTATCGTTATCTTGATTGGTTCTGTATTCGCCGCAACTGGCTGGGTACTTGATAGCTATGCCACCTCTATTGAAATGCTTTATGTTGCAGCTGTGGTTGCTGGTATTGGAGCTGGGTGTGTGTACGGAACATGCGTTGGTAATGCCTTGAAGTGGTTTCCAGATAAGCGCGGTTTAGCGGCAGGTTTGACGGCAGCAGGCTTTGGCGCCGGCGCTGCAATTACAGTTATTCCTATCGGCAATATGATTTTGAGTGACGGATATGAGCATGCTTTCCTCTTTTTTGGTCTTGCACAGGGCGCATTTATCTTCTTACTAGCTTTGCTAATGGTGAAACCAACTCCACCAACTGGTATTCAGGCTATGCCACGCATTGTGACGACAAAGGTTGATTACACTTCTGGCCAGATGATCAAGAAGCCCTTGTTTTGGCTAATCTATGCAATTTTTGTGGTGGTGGCCGCTGGCGGTCTTATGGTTACAGCGCAAATTGGCCCGATTGCTAAAGATTATGGCTTAGCTAAATTGCCAATGATGTTCTTTGGCGCAACATTGCCTTTGTTAACGCTAACCTTATCTATCGATAATCTATGTAATGGATTTACCCGCCCCTTGTGCGGCCTTATTTCCGATAGAATTGGTCGCGAAAATACAATGTTCTTTGTCTTTTTAGGCGAAGGTTTGGCGATGTTAGGTCTCATGCAGTTTGGCCATGACCCATATGCCTTTATGACATTTGCTGCTCTGATCTTTTTGTTCTGGGGTGAGATTTTCTCCATCTTTCCAGCAATCTGTGCCGATACATTCGGCGTCAAGAACGCAGCTGGAAATGCAGGGACTTTATATACAGCTAAAGGGACTGCATCTTTAATCGTGCCTTTAGCATCTGTATTGTCCGCAGGTGGTAATTGGAATGTGGTGTTTATCGTTGGGGCAGTAGTGACCATCGGCGCTGCAATTGCGGCCAAATTCATATTGGCACCAGCTCGTAAGCGCTTTATTGAAGAGGCAAATAAGAACGCTGCCTAAGTTTTTAAGGCCAGTAGAAATCAAGACAAAGGGGCTACGGCCCCTTTGTTCAATTTGCCTCGCTAAATATGGGATAAACTAGCCTCACTATGCATGCCCGAACTCGCAAACTCATTCACTGGATCGCCGTAACATCGATTCTCATGAGTGCGCTTGCACCAACCCTTTCTCAAGCGGCATCCATAGTCAAACATGGTCAAGGCTTTGCCATGGAAATCTGTACAGTTGATGGCAGCAAGATGGAGTTGAGGATTCAAGCTGACTCTCAAGCTGACTCTCAGTTGGACCAGGCGGATCAAACTCAACCCTGTCCTTACTGTGTTGCGCATACGAGTATTACACCCACCTTTAATACCCATTTGAAGTTCCAGGCACCGCAATCTTTAGCGCTGTTGCCTCAGCTTTTCTACCAATCGCCAAGACCCCTTGCTATCTGGTTATCTCCGCCCTCTGCGGCACCTCCAACACAAGCCTAAGTTATTTATTGGGGCATAGCCTAGCTATGTAATTGATAAAGTGTTGTCGTTGAGTTGCGTGAAAAAAAGAAAATGAAATTAAAAAAAATAGCAGTAGCAATGGTTTTGGTATTCCCTGCTGTAGGTGCAATGGCTTGCGCTAGTTGTGGATGTAGTTTAAATACTGATATTGGTACACAAGGCATGGGCATGAATGAAGGTTGGACCCTGGACGTTCGGTATGACACCTTGAATCAGAATAAATTACGTTACGGCAAACAGGGTATTTCTCAAGGACAGGCTGCCACTACAGCCAATCCTAATACTGGGCAAAATGCCGAGGTTGAGGGGTATACGCAAAATAATTATGTAACGGCATCGTTGGACTATAACAATGGTGAAAGTTGGGGCGTCACAGCAGCCCTTCCATACATTATGCGTAACCACAATACATTGGGAACCTATGCGGATGGAGATACTCCGCCGCCCACGCCAGGAAATGGTGCATACAGCTCTCAAACTTCTGGGATTGGCGACATGAAAATTATCGGTCGGTATTTTGGGCTTGCTGAGCAAAAGGATTGGGGTTTTCAGTATGGCATCAAACTTCCTACGGGGAGTAGAAGTCAAACTGGCACCTTAGCCAGCGGATCTGGACAAACCGCAATTGACCCAGGTTTGCAGGCTGGTACAGGATCTACCGATGCCATTCTAGGCATTTATAAATTTGGCTTAATTAATGATCTTGATGATTGGGGATATTTTGCTCAGGTGCAATATCAAGCTGCCGTGATGGTTCAGTCAGTTCCCAATTCCTTAGTAGGTGTTAATGGAAATCTGGGCGGTTCATATCGCCCAGGCAATGCAGCGAACTTGAATTTGGGTATGAATTACCAGGGCTTTGAAAAGTGGGTGCCAACCTTACAGTTAAATGTTTTAAATAAACGTGCCGATAGCGGTACTGCCGCAGACACATGGGCAACCGGTGGTACTTTAGCCTACTTAACTCCTGGAGTACTCTATCGCTTAACTGAAAAAACTCAGGTTTATGCCAATGTGCAATTACCGGTTTATCAAAACGTCAACGGTATTCAACTTGTACCTTCATACATTGCCTCAATGGGCGTAAGGGTATCGTTTTAAAGAATAATTAGAGTAGTGGGGTAATGGCTTCCTCTAGAATCTTGAGATCAACCTGAGGGTCCCCGGTGAGTCCATTCTTTTTTAAGACGCCCTGCTTATCAATAATGAAGGTACTTGGTATGCGCCAAATCCTGCCGTATCCAGAAAAGTCGATATGTTTTTTATCTGCAGATAGAAAGGAGTAGTTTTCCATGATCTTATTTGCCTGCTCAAGATCTGAAGGTCTGTCCATGCTGATGGCTAAGACCTCCAACCCTTTTGCCTTATTTTTCCTTAGGTACGCCTCGATGATAGGCATTTCTTCCCTACAAGGCTCGCACCAGCTAGCCCAGAAATTGACTAAAACAACCTTACCCTTATTGGCGCTTAAATTAAATGGCTTTCCGTTGACAAGATGGCCCTCAATATTGGGGGCGGCCTGCCCAACCTCTAGTGCTGCAATAGCCATTGAAGAATGAAGGGCAATAATGAAGAGGAGAATGCGAAGAATTACCATAGTCTTTAAAAGAAGTCAGTGGGTGAAATTTACCACTATCTTCACGTCAGCATTGAATTGGATTTGGGTATTGAAAAGCGCCCGAGGAAGGTCTTCGGGTTTAATGTTTTATTAGGAGGATGCACCAATGAAAAGCAACACTTTATTAAGGGTTTTATTAGTTTCTGTAGTGTGCTTAGGTTTCAGTAGCTTAACCCAAGCCCAAAATGCCAAAGTCGGATCCCTACAAATTGAGAATGCCTATACTCGCGCAACCGTTCCAGGTCAGCAGGTCGCCGGTGGTTTTATGAAAATTGAAAATACTGGTACTGCCGATCAATTGGTCTCTGTGAGCTCACCAGTGGCAGGAGAAGTACAGTTGCATGAAATGGCCATGGACGGCAACATCATGAAAATGCGCCAGGTCAAAGATATTTCTGTACCGGCAGGTAGCTTTGTTGAGCTAAAGCCAGGTGGCTTGCATTTAATGTTCATTAATATCAAAGCCCCCTTAGCCGCTGGTGAAAGTATTCCAGTCAAACTTAAGTTTGCTAAAGCAGGCGAAGTAGAAGTAAAGATGCCAGTGAATGCAATGGGCGTTTCAAAGTAAAAAGATAAACATCATAGGTATCTTTTCAGGCGGAGTTTTGTATAGGATGTAAAAAGCCCCTCAGTTCAATTTGAACTGAGGGGCTTTTGTTTTAAGACTTAGTTTTGTTAAGCTGCCTTGACTTAACCTAGGTTTAAATCTGTTACAGCGCCTTTACTAGCGCTGCTGGCTAGGTAAGCATACTTAGCCAGCAATCCTCGCGTGTAGCGTGGCTTGGGCTGCTTCCAAGTGGCTCGACGTTTAGCAATTTCTTCATCGCTGACATTAAGCTGAATCAGGAGCTTGTGCGCATCAATAGTGACAGAGTCACCTTCATTAATAAGGGCTATTACACCCCCTACAAAAGCCTCAGGGGCAACGTGACCAACAACCATGCCCCAGGTACCGCCAGAGAATCGTCCATCAGTAATGAGGCCCACAGACTCACCAAGACCTTGGCCAACCAAAGCAGAGGTGGGGGCAAGCATCTCGCGCATTCCAGGGCCACCTTTAGGACCTTCATAGCGAATGACGACAACATCACCATCTTTAATATCTTGAGCCATGATAGCTGCCATTGCATCATCCTCAGAATCAAAAACGCGCGCTGGACCTGTAATCGACGGGTTTTTGAGGCCAGTAATTTTGGCAACACAGCCCTCAGGTGAAATATTACCTTTGAGAATCGCTAAGTGACCTTGTTTGTACATTGGGTTATCCAGTGTGCGAATCACTTTTTGATCTGTGCGTGGTACCGATGGAACATCTTTCAGCACTTCCGCAATAGTTTGTCCGGTGATCGTAATGCAATCGCCGTGTAAGAGACCGCCATCCAATAAGAGTTTCATTACTTGGGGAATGCCACCGGCTTCATGCAAGTCAGTTGCAAGGTAAGTACCTGAGGGTTTCATATCCACAATGACGGGAACTCGCTGACGAATACGCTCGAAATCATCAATTGTCCAGTCAATTTCAGCAGCGCTTGTGATGGCTAAATAATGCAAGACTGCGTTGGTAGAGCCGCCAACTGCCATGATGATGCTAACGGCATTTTCAATGGATTTCTTGGTAATGATATCGCGCGGACGAAGATTATTTTTAATCGCTTGGACCAATACACGGGCAGATTGTGCTGCACTAGCGACCTTTTCTTCGTCCACATTTGACATGGTCGAGGAATAAGGCAGACTCATGCCAAGCGCTTCAAAAGAAGAACTCATGGTATTTGCGGTGTACATGCCACCACAAGAACCGCTACCTGGACAGGCGTGTTGTTCTACGCCCTTAAGATCCTCTTCACTCATTCTGCCGGAGGTAAATTCACCAACCGCCTCAAATGCGGAGACGATATTCAATTCCTTGCCTTTAAAGTGGCCAGGCTTAATGGTGCCGCCGTAAACATAGATACTGGGCACATTGGTGCGCGCCATGGCCATCATTCCGCCAGGCATATTTTTATCGCAACCACCAATCACCACCACACCATCTTGCCAAAGCCCATTCACGCAGGTTTCAATACTGTCTGCGATGACTTCACGCGAGATCAGGGAGTATTTCATGCCTTCTGTACCCATGCCGATTCCATCAGATACAGTAGGTGTTCCAAATAACTGGGCTTTTGCACCAGCCTCTTCTAGGGCCTCAACTGCAGCATCGGCCAGTTTTTGCAGACCGCTATTGCAAGGTGTAATGGTCGAGTGACCATTAGCAACCCCAACCATCGGCTTAGCAAAATCCTTCTCTTGGTAGCCCATCGCGTAGTACATCGAACGGTTAGGTGCGCGCATAACCCCTTCGGTTACGTGGCGTGAGCGTTCATTAAGGGGTTTCATGCGTTGATTACTCCAGAAAAAGAAATGTCTAAAAGCTCTATTGTGCCGTGAGATAGGGGTCGGTGCAGTGGTTTCTGTAATTTTCGAAAGTGTGGCCGGACTCATTTATTGTTGCGATGCAGCATATATGACTGACATATACAGTCATAGTTGGCTGTTAGGCTAATGAAAAATGCTTTTTTAAATTTAACATTCAAGCAGGCCATGAAAAATCACGCAAAACTTCCGGTCATTCGTCATGAGGCCTTTACAAAAGGCAGGGAGGCGCTCGGTTTAAGCGCTAAGGCTCTTGCGGCACAAGCGTGCTTGTCAGCTCGACAAGTAGAGCAGCTTGAAAATGGTGAACAGAGTTCTTTTTATGGGTCTCAAGTAAAAATCACTGCCGCTAAGAAAGTGGCTGGAATATTGGGTATAAAAGATGAGGAGGCATTTGATTATGGTGAGATCTTAAAAGAGCAGGTAGCGATCAACAATTTAAAAATGCCCGTTGAACCTAAATTTAAAAACAAATCTGCAGTTGCAGTTAAGCCAATAAAAACAGAAACCGTATTGCAGACTTTAACTCAAGCGACTGGGGAAAATAAACCAAACCCTCAGAAGCGCTGGGTGCTTTGGCTGAGTCTGATAGCGGCAGTTGTATTTTCTATTATCAATTTACGCCCACTATTTTTTCCTGAGCCAGTAGAGGAAGTGTTAGTAGCAAGTGAAGAAGTTCTTGAGTCAACCCTACCGGCCGCACCGCTAGAGACAGCTGCAGCTACGAGCACTGCCCCAGTTGAGGTATCCGCCTCTACTCCCGTAAACAGCGCACCAGATTTGATGCCCACTTGTCCCGCTGAAGATGTGGCGATTGCCAGTTACAAACCTGAGGCACCACGTAAAGCCGCTGATATAGTGTATGTTCAAGTCAAAGCTAGGCAGGTCATTTGCGTAGTGGATGTTACGGGTAAGAGCCAAAGTAAAATGGTTGACCCTGGGATAGGAGGCTCTTTTTATGGCAAGCCACCTTTTAAATTGCTCACTGGTGGATTAAACCAAGTGGATGTTTACTTTCAAGGCGCAAAAGTGCATCTTGCAAATCCGAATACCAAAACATTAATTTTAGAGCCAGCTAGTGTGGCGGCACCCACAAACCAGTCTGATTCAGAATTCCGCTAACTCCATCAGGAGTTAGAGCCCCAAGACTCTTTACTTAAACTGCTGATTCGTTAGTTTCACCAGTACGAATCCGGATTGCTTGTTCAATAGGGCTGACAAAAATCTTCCCGTCACCAATCTTGCCAGTGCGAGCGGCTTTAGTAATTGCCTCAATGGTGGCTTCAACACGATCGCTGGCCACTACGACTTCAACTTTTACCTTGGGTAGAAAGTCAACAACATACTCGGCACCACGATACAGTTCTGTATGGCCTTTCTGGCGTCCGAAACCTTTTACCTCTGTAACAGTGAGGCCTGTGACTCCTACTTCCGCTAAGGCTTCACGAACTTCGTCAAGTTTGAATGGTTTAATAATGGATGTGATGAGTTTCATATATTCCCCTTAATACACCAATCATACCTAGAACTCCTACTCGATACCTGAGATGTGGCGATTAGAAGAATTTTAGGCTCTAAATTGGGAGGTAATAGGGTATCTCCAGTCGCGACCAAAGGCGCGGGTAGTGACACGCACTCCCGGTGGAGATTGGCGTCGCTTGTACTCATTGAGCTTAATTAAGCGAGTCACCTTTTCAACGCTCTGAGCGTCGAATCCAGCGGCCACGATTTGTTCGATAGATTGATTTTGCTCCATGTAGCGCTCTACGATGCCATCCAAAACTTCGTATGAGGGCAGACTGTCTTGATCCGTTTGGTCTGGCCGTAATTCAGCAGAAGGGGCGCGAGTCAGAATACGCTCTGGAATAATCGGGGCAATACTATTGCGGTAGGCGCAGAGTCGGTATACCAAAGTTTTGGCGATATCTTTAATCACTGCAAAACCACCAGCCATATCTCCATAAAGCGTGCAATAGCCCACGGCCATCTCACTTTTATTGCCAGTGGTTAGTACGAGTCGACCTGTTTTGTTGGAGAGTGCCATTAGGAGCGTGCCACGCACTCGTGCTTGAATATTTTCTTCTGTAGCATCCGCCTTCATACCTCTAAATTGCTCTGCTAAGGATTGTTCGAAGGCGTCCACAGGGCCGCTAATTGGAATTTCATCGTACTGAACTTGAACATTATTTGCCATTTCTCGAGCATCAATCCAAGAAATATCTGCGGTGTAGCGCGAAGCCATCATGACTGCTCGCACCTTATCTGCCCCAAGGGCATCTACTGCAATAGCCAGCACTAAAGCAGAATCGACTCCACCCGATAAGCCAATGATGACACCAGGAAAATGATTCTTGTTTATGTAGTCACGTACACCCAAGACTAAGGCCTGATAAGCCTGAGCTTCAACACTAGGTGTTGGAGTAATCACGCCGATGTCTATTTGTGCGCGGGGGTTGACGTGGACTATGCCAAGTCCAGTCTCAAACTGGGGCATTGACATCACCACTTCACCCTGAGCATTCATTGCAAATGATCCACCATCAAAAACCAATTCATCCTGCCCGCCTACTGCGTTGATGTAGACCAAAGGCATTTTGGTTTGGGCGATATGTTGGCGTAGCACCTCAATGCGCAGCACTTCTTTTTTCAGATGATAGGGCGAGGCATTAAGAACGAGCAAAATTTGCGCACCTGCAGCATGTGCTTGTTTGGAGGGGCCTGCATGCCAGGCATCCTCACAAAGTATTAAGCCAAATTGAATGCCTTCGTTTTCAAAAACACAAGCTTGATTGCCTGGCGTGAAATAGCGTACCTCGTCAAATACTTCGTGGTTGGGGAGTTCTTGTTTTGCGTAACTTGCAATTACTTTCCCATCACGTAAAACAGAAGCGTAATTTTGTAATCCAACAGAGGTTTTTTTAGGGTGACCAACAATAACGGTTAGTTTTGGGAATTTTTTGAGCTCATGCATTAAACGGTTGAGCTCACGGTCGGCCGCTTCAATAAAGGCGGGGCGGAGTAATAGGTCCTCTGGAGGGTAGCCTGTAAGCGAGAGCTCGGGCGTTAATACAAGAGTGGCGCCTTTATTAAAAGCCTCAGAAGCAGCTTCGAAAATGAGCTGAGCGTTGCCCGGCAAATCACCCAAAAGAGGGTTGATTTGCGCTAAGGCGATTTTTTGTGAGCTCACTTCCAAAAATCAAACTAATAAAAATTTGTTAGGGAATAATTATTTCTCTGACTGTGCATAACCTTCGATACCCTCAAGTATTTCTTTATGAGCATCAGCTACACCGGCCCAACCTTTAATTTTTACCCATTTTCCTGGTTCGAGATCTTTGTAGTGCTCGAAGAAATGCTGAATTTGGTTCAAGCGCAAAGGATTCATATCCTCTGGTTTTTGCCAGTGGGTATAGATTGGCAGAATGCGGTCTTCAGGTACGGCCAATAACTTGGCATCTTGACCGCCTTCATCTTCCATTAGAAGCACGCCAATTGCACGGCAGCTTACAACTACACCAGGAATTAAGGGAAAAGGAGTGATGACAAGAACATCAACTGGATCCCCGTCACCCGCAATGGTTTTGGGAATATAACCGTAGTTGCAGGGATAGTGCATTGCAGTACCCATAAAGCGGTCAACAAAAATCGCACCACTTTCTTTATCCACCTCATATTTTATTGGATCGGCATTCATTGGGATCTCAATAATGACGTTAAAGCATTCGGGGATTTTTTTACCTGGTTTGACCTTGTCAAGACTCATACATACTCCGGATAGTGATTAGTAAATACCCTGATCTTAAAAAAGAGCTGGGGTAGTGATTCTGCTACATACTGATACAGCTTATTAGCTCTAGTTTATCGCTTTCGGAAAGCTGGCTGACATGGGCGCTAGATACAAAACAATTTAGATCAAATTTTAAGGAGTTCAAGCATGAGTAATATCACTTTAGGCTTGTATTTTGCCTTGGCGTGTGGAGTTTTAGCGGTGATTTATGGTTTTGTGATGCGCCGCTGGATTCTGAGGCAAAGTACTGGCAATGCCAGAATGCAAGAAATTGCCGAGGCGATTCAGTTGGGCGCTGCCGCCTACTTGTCGCGCCAATACAAAACTATTGCCATTGTTGGGGTCGTTCTCACGGTTTTAATTGCCCTCTTTTTGGATTTTGCAACTGCCATGGGCTTTGTCATTGGCGCAGTACTTTCCGGCGCTTGTGGTTTTATTGGGATGAATGTTTCGGTACGAGCAAATGTGCGCACCGCTGAGGCTGCTACCAAAGGAATGAACGAGGCTCTGAATGTAGCCTTTAAGGGTGGGGCCATTACTGGCATGTTAGTGGTGGGCCTTGGCTTACTGGGCGTCAGTCTCTTCTTTATGTTCTTAGTCTCCATGGGGGCAGGTCAAGACCTTTCGTCAGTTCTACATCCATTAATTGGTTTGGCATTTGGATCGTCTTTAATTTCTATCTTTGCGCGGCTAGGTGGCGGCATCTTTACTAAAGGTGCCGATGTGGGTGCAGATCTAGTTGGAAAAGTCGAAGCAGGCATTCCAGAAGATGACCCCCGTAACCCAGCGGTGATTGCGGATAATGTTGGCGATAACGTTGGTGATTGCGCTGGCATGGCCGCCGATTTATTTGAAACATATGCAGTGACGTTAATTGCAACAATGGTTCTGGGAGCGCTGATGGTTGCCAGTGCGCCAGTTGCCGCAATTGTCTATCCGCTGGTTCTGGGCGGCGTCTCTATTATTGCCTCGATCATTGGCTGTTCTTTTGTTAAGGCGACGCCTGACATGAAAAATGTGATGCCAGCTTTGTATAAGGGCTTGATTGTGGCTGGCGGCATTTCACTCATCGCTTTTTATTTTGTGACCAATTTCATCATGCCTGATGATGCCTTGGGTATCCCTGGTAGTCAGTGGCGCTTGTTCGGGTCTACGGTGGTTGGTTTAGTGCTAACTGCAGGCTTGGTATGGATTACTGAGTACTACACTGGCACGCAATTTAAACCAGTACAACATATTGCAGAAGCTTCAACCAAAGGCCATGGCACCAATATCATCGCCGGTTTAGGTATATCCATGAAGTCGACTGCTTACCCCGTGCTGTTTGTTTGCGCAGCAATCTATGCGGCGTATTGGCTGGCTGGTATTTATGGAATTGCTATTGCAGCAACGGCCATGTTGTCGATGGCGGGTATTGTAGTTGCCCTCGATGCCTATGGCCCCATTACTGATAACGCTGGCGGTATTGCAGAGATGGCTGGTTTACCCCAATCCGTACGTGATATTACCGACCCATTGGATGCGGTTGGTAACACGACCAAGGCGGTCACCAAGGGGTATGCCATTGGTTCAGCAGGTTTGGCTGCTCTGGTGCTTTTTGCTGATTACACCCACGCTTTAGAATCTATTGGCCAACAAGTCTCCTTTGATCTTTCTAACCATATGGTCATCATCGGTCTCTTTATTGGCGGCATGATTCCTTATTTATTTGGTGCGATGGCCATGGAGGCGGTAGGGCGTTGTGCGGGTGCTGTGGTTGAGGAGGTGCGCCGACAGTTCAGAGAGATTCCTGGAATTATGGAAGGTACTGCAAAACCAGAATACGGCAAGGCAGTAGATATGCTTACTTCAGCAGCCATTAAAGAAATGATTGTTCCCTCACTTTTACCAGTGGTAGCACCAATTGCAGTCGGCCTTTTATTGGGACCCGCTGCACTGGGTGGCTTACTCATGGGTACGATAGTAACGGGCTTGTTTGTGGCGATCTCTATGTGCACTGGTGGTGGCGCTTGGGATAATGCCAAAAAATATATCGAAGAAGGTCACTTTGGGGGCAAAGGTTCCGAAGCCCATAAGGCGGCGGTTACGGGCGACACTGTAGGTGACCCTTACAAGGATACTGCTGGCCCTGCCGTAAACCCACTTATTAAAATTATTAATATCGTGGCATTGCTCATTGTGCCTTTATTACCTTTAGCTAGATAAGAAAATAAGTGCCATAAGAGCAAAGCTCCCTTGGGAGTAGTAGTAAAGTAAAACGCCTAGCAATGCTAGGCGTTTTTTTATCTTGAATTCTCAAGGTAAATTTAACTTACAGTTTTTT
>Ga0364908_10122_pt1 | contig 28021 bp, 26 predicted proteins | sample ExccelJu500002D4_2_FD_206965 | JGI IMG/M metagenome (GOLD analysis project Ga0364908, IMG submission 206965) | Enriched cells from Trout Bog Lake Hypolimnion, Wisconsin, USA - BchlTB.July02.5000.02.D4 | ecosystem: Environmental > Aquatic > Freshwater > Lake > Hypolimnion/Profundal zone | place...
CTTCAGATCTCTTAGGCTCTCGAGTGGGGGAGACCGAATACAAAATTTCTAGAGCGTTTGCTCAGGCCAAGCGCGAGAAAGCCTTATTACAGTTTGATGAGGTCGATACCTTCTTAAGTTCGCGCACGAAAGCGAAGCAAAGTTGGGAAATTAGCATGGTCAATGAAATGCTGACCCAAATGGAATCGTTTAAAGGGGTCTTTATTGCCTCTACTAATCTATTTGAGCATTTGGATGAGGCTGCCTTGCGTCGTTTTGATATGAGCTTGAAGTTTGATTTTATGGCTAACGATAAAGCATGGGAAATGTTTCAGGCAACTTGCAAGCAGATGGAATTAGACGTCGATGAGGCGCTATTACCGGAGTTTGGGCAGTTGGTAAGCCTGACCCCAGGGGACTTTGAGCAAATCGGTCGGCAATGCCGCTTTATTAAACCAAGTTGCGCTGCCGATATTTTGCGTGGGCTGCAAAAAGCAGCAGGAGTGAAGCAAAGCGCCCCTTCACGTCATATTGGATTTATCTAGGCTTTTTTAAAAAATGGCAATGGGCTTAATTGGCGGACTCATAACAAAGAAGAGTTTGAATTGCTCTCTATTCCCGATTAATTCATGAATAGGGCAGCTACAAGGGATGATGACATGAATATGTTTTCTAAAGTGATGGTAGCAATGACTGGACACTATATTAATAGTGCTACCAGGGCAGAAGATATTGGTGGACTCAGTAAGATCGGGCTATCCATTTGTTTTGCAGCCGCTCTAGCGGCGCTTCAATTTGGGGTGGCTGGCTGGTTCTTAGCATCAGGAATAGATGCCGATGCGCGAATTGCTGTTTCCATGGTGACGGCTATTGTGGGGGCTTGCATCGTACTGATTATTGACCGTAACTTTATCTATGCTGCAGATACGAGCGCGCAATCGAAGGGATACTTCTCTCATCTATATTTAGCCATTCGTATTCTTTTGATCTTGGCGGTGTCATCCTTAAGTAGCCAATTTACCTTGCCGCTTTTACTCAAGTCAGAACTCGAAATTCACGTGCAGGATTTACGAGATGAACGCTATGACATAGCAAAAGATCGCTATAACAATAAATATGAATTGCCAGAAAAAGTGCGTAGCGAGCGTGATTTAACGCAGCAAATTACTAAAATTAAAGCATCTTTATTCAATCTTCCCCAAGAATTAGTGCATCAAAAATTAGCTTCCGAGCAATGCATGCGGGAATATAAAAAGAAGGTCAACGCATCTATTGGCCCTGATATTGACGATGAAGAGGTAGCCAATCTGTATGCTCGCGACAAAATGCAGTGCGAGCAGTTGGAGTTGGCTTACAAAGAATCCTATAAGTTATATGTAACTCCTCGCCAAGCCGAATTGGCAGTTAGCGAGGGCACGCATAAACATCTGGAGTTAGACGTGGGTCAGGCTCAAAGTGCTTTTAAAAGTGAGCTCCTAAAAGCAGACCAAAATAATTCTCAATATTTAAATACCTCTTCGGCTGATGTGTTGTGGTCTCTGATAAGACATAACCCTGGTGCGCGAATGAAATATCTCATGATTACTCTAGTGCAATTGGTACTGGAGTTGATGCCTTTATTACTAAAATCCTTATTGGGCCGATCTCCTCTGGGTGTTGGCATTGCAATACGTACGCAAGATATGTATGAAAAGCTTGAATCCTCTGAACATCATCGGGCATTGGCACAAACGAATCGATTAAGCGAGCATCAACTAGCGCTATTTCAAAATAAAGAAGCAGGGCTTTCTTCGAAAATTACTTTACAACATTTAGCAAATAAATTAGGTGCTTTGAAAGCGGAGTCGCGCTCCCCTTTATTTGGATTTAGTTTAGATCGAACCCATTTAAATGCGTCTAAAGTTGCCCAACATGATCTGGGCGATCCATTGATCAAGGATTCCATGGTGGGGCCAAAACCCATAACCGATCTAGAGGGTCGCAAGCACCAAGGCGGGAGTGCGACATTGCCTAGCGGCTTATACGCAATCACCTAAAAATGAATCACTTTTATTCTAGAATGCTGATGGGAATCGGGTTCATTGCGCTCATAACAGCTTGCAGCCATGCGCCTACACCAAATAGCCTGCTTTCTAATACCCGTGTTGGCGCTACTTTAATAGGCGAAATGGGTAGACAAACACTTAGCTATGAGCAACTCAAGCGTTTTGAATACGACTGCGCTGTCCGTAATGATCAATTGGATTTGCTGGAAGATCAAATTCGCCAACGTACCTTTTACAAGGTTGACGGTGTTGATGGTAGTGAATATTCAGATCGAATCAATAAGAAATACTATGCCTTGGTGAAATACCGCATTTGGAGCTTGCGCTTGGGTTGCCGCGGCAGCAGTGTCGCCAAGAGTACTCAATCGAAGTTAAAGGATTCAATACCTACTAGCCCTCCGATTGTTGTTCCCCGTTGTTATTTTGAGGAGAGCACGATAGCGAGTACATCGATAAGCCCTTCGCAAGATAGCGGGGAAAGTGTAATCAGCACCCGTAAAGAAACGTGTACGAACTACCCTTTAATTGCTGATACCAAAGAAATCCATATAGGTGATGCCGTAGATCCAGAGCGACAGCTAGATAAAAAAAATGCCTATATACCGAATTTACGTAAGTGGAACGGAAACATCTTTCAAATGGTCTCCAAAACAGAAATCCACCACAAGGAAATTATGAAATTGACGGTGGTCCTGATGTGGAGTGGTACGGAATGGGTTGTTGTTGATAAATTTTAAAAGGAATAAATGATGAAAAAGATTTTCTTTGCTTTACCAGTAGTTGGGTTTTTAAGTGCCTGTGGAACTAGCTCGGGGCCATCAACCCAGTCGCAAAATGATTACCGCCTTCAAGAAAAAATCGCTTCGCAAGCAATTGCTCAGGCTCCCAAGTGGATGTTTACCTTACCCAAGGAGCCAGGGGTAATTTATGAAAATGGTACTGCTATAAGTAGCGATTTCTCTATGGCGGATCTTAAAGCCAAGACCATGGCATATGTGAAGATCTGTACAAGTGCTGGCGGTAAGGTTCGTAGCCAAATGAAGATGTACCGGGCTGATAATGATGGCGCATCTGTAGAGCAATCCGAGTTAACTGCACGCAGTATTTGTCCCGATGTTGATATTGCTGGGGTAGAAACGGTTGAAATGAAGCATGTGGCTGAAGGCAATCGAATCAGAAGCTATGTTTTGGTGGCATTACCCATGGGATCGAAGAACCTCATGAAGTCAAACAAAGAAATTGAAAACCGCTCTGGAGCGGCATTTCAAGAGCTTGATGGCTTGATTTCAGGAAAACCAGTTCCTACCCAAATACCTAAATCTGAACCAGTCAATGCGCAAGCGGATGGTGTATCAGTAGTTAAACCGGATGGATCTAGTACTGGAATAAGCTTAATGCCGGTAGAGAACGCCGACTATAAAGCCCGTCGCGCAGAGGCGCTGCAAAAGCCAGGTGCAGTCATCGGCCAAGTCAGCATTAGTAATTAAGCTTTGCCTTAACCGATCTTATTTACGCTAAGATAAACATCTAGCACAAGGAAATAATGGCTACTATCAAAGTTCGGTCGTACGGGGTGGTTCCAGTAGATAGAACAAATCTGGGATTGCCTATTTTTTTAATTTTGCGAGCCTATCAAAATTGGGATTTTCCAAAAGGCGGCGCTGATGCTGGGGAGACGCCTTTGCAAGCCGCCACTAGGGAATTGAAGGAGGAGACAGGACTTAGACAATTTTCATATGCCTGGGGTGAGCAATCCGCTGACACGCACATCTATGCCAATGGCAAGGTAGCTACATATTTTATAGCCGCAGTTGAGCGGAGCGAATTGGTTTTGCCAATTAATCCTGAGCTAGGAAAGCCAGAGCATGATGAATATCGTTGGGTTTCTTTTGCAGAAGCTCAATCATTATTGCCAGCACGCTTAGCTCCAATTTTAGAGTGGGCTCAAAAGTTGGCGTTGACGAGTTAACTTACTATTAAAAATGGATATGAAAACCCCAAAAAACAATCCCCCTCAAATCTGAGAGAGAAAATTCAGCTTAATAAGTTATTTTTTAAAGCAAGAGATCAGTTATACGTCGGCCAATCTTGGGGGCGCTGATGCGATAGTTATTTCGCCAGATCCACAGACAATAAAGCAATTTACTCATTGCGACCGAAATCAAATTGAAATACTAGAAACAATCTATGCCTATGAGATTGGTGAGCTTTATAAAAAGATTATGGGCACCACAGATCTTAAAGAGGGTTGATACGATTATTTGGGTAAACATAAATTTTGGGGGGGAGGTAACACGCACAACTCGTCTTGCTAGTGAAAAGAACGAGGATATTTCATGCGCTGAGCCAATGCTAGCAATAATTGCTTCTAGCATTTTAATAACCCAGAAATATATGGCCGTAAAAAGAATGACCTGATATGTGGAATAAATACATTGATGCAGATCTTGAGAAGTGGAGAAATTTTTAACAAAATATGAAAAATCTAGAACGGATTAGAGCCATCGGCTTTTTGTTTTCAGGGCATTGGACATCGAAGAATGGCGAGCTCAACTATATCCAAGAAACATCTTCTAAAAAGCTCTGGGGCTCTTCAAATGCGCTTTACGCATTTATTGTCGAAAAAACTGGTGAGATTCTGTATATAGGCAAAACTACTAGAACGCCTATACAACGATTCTCTGGGTATAAAAGACCAGGAAATACACAAGCGACTAATAAAAAAGTAAACGCTGAAATTATCTCTCTTATAAAAAAAGATAACTTGATTTCAATTTATCTTTTTTCGGGAACCATTCACTTGCGATGGGGTGAGTTCTCTGTAAATCTTGCTGCTGGCCTAGAGGATGAATTGATAAAAGTCATTGCACCAAGGTTGAATGGAAAGGCTACTGAGACAGAAACTATTGAATTTGAGAGCCTGGAATTGGCCAACGAAGTTCCAGCGGAAGATTCCTCCAAAAATAATTATTTCACTATCGCGCTTGGCGATACCTATCTGACAAAAGGATTTATTAACCCGGGAATCTCTCATAGCAAACAACTTGATCAGAATATTCAGTTAATTGATATTTACCTAGGTAAAAACTCTAAATCTCCCATACGCAGAAAGATTGACTGGAAGGCAAATCCTAATGGCTCTGCGAGGATTTCAGGCGGCAAAGATTTAGTAGTCTGGTATCAGCAAAATGGCTTTATGAAAGGGGATGAGGTCACTGGTGTAATTGAAAATCCAACAACTATTAGAATTCTCAAAAAAATTATCTGAAGGCGAAAATTAAAGATGCCTTAAGGAATTCTTAATCTAATGAATGCATACTAGTTAAGTACGTCACCACTCTGATGCCTGCTCTAGCTTGGTTATAGTTTAAAAATTTAAAATCTATTAATAAACTCTTCTTTAAAATGAGAAATTGAGTTGAATTTAAATTTTGGATTTAGCTCTAGCGGATTAAAGGTATAAATCCCTTTTTTACCAGGGCCCTTTGGGCTCGGTTTCCAGCATATCTGGTCTCGAAAATTTATTGGGTAAGCGCAAACTTCGTAGACAGTCGGCCCATCAAAATAAAGTAGAATTTTTATATCCACTCCTCTTTTTGTTTCTAGTTTTTCATAAAAAGATTCTGGGCCCCATCCGGACTTATTCATTCCATCTTGATTCTCTTTTCCTTGCCTGTATATAACTTTTGCTTTTAAGTTCCATTTTTTTAGTACCCATTCCTCAAGCTTGATCTGAGTCTCTTTAATCTTTGATGTATGGTCTGCTTGGGATGGCTTTAGCCTAAGTGTTGATTCGCTCCACCATCTCAGTGTCTTTTCCCAAGTTATAAAACTTAAAAAACTTAATGAGTTATCAAACTCGTGCAATAACTCTATTTGAACCTTATTTTTCCAAAAAATTACGTAGCAATAATTTGTATTGGGTAATTTTTTACTAACCTTAGGAAAGGTACTTCCGTCAGGAAGCATCGTTCTTGCTTTAGCCTTAACGTCAACCCTCCCAATGCCATTCACAAAAAAATCAGCCCCCTCTTTATGTAAAGAGCAGATTTGTAGCCCCCGCTCTTCAATTAGCAGTTGGAAAACTTTTTCTCCAAACTGTCCCTTTCGAGAAGTGTTGCATCCTTGCAAATATTCTTTTAGTTCTTTTTGACTATCCATGAAAAGATTAATCCTTGTTTTTTATGGGTATAGGATTCATACCATTTCTTATGGAGGACTGTAGTCAGCTATCGCAGCCATTGCTTTATTAAATAGATCTTTTCGACTTAGCGTCGCCAGCCTCTAAAACTATCTCTCTTGTGCAATTCATCAATTAATCTGGCTGTGTAGATTGAGAACCCTGCTTTTTAATTTACCTATCTTTTTTTAGTTCACCGCCATAATATTTTACTGTTATTTAATTAGATGAAGAACTATAGAGCGGAAACTACCTCATTTAGAACCTTAGCATCCACGTCTTCTAAGAGGCATGAAGTAATTAATCGAGACCCGATATAAAAGGCAACCTCAGGTTCGGTTCCATCGCTAGCTCCTTGACCTTCAAACCATATTTGGTCTTCATCTTTTTGAGCAAAATCTATTGGTATTGATGGCAGTAGCTTACCTATAATTGGGGCAAGTATGATGGACCAACTAGAGTCAATTTTTCCATCAAAAGTATATTCAGCGCTCTCATAAAAATAATGAGGAATCACATAAACTAACTCTTCATCAAATTCCTCATCTTCATACTTTATTTCAAGATTCAAATTACTATCATCGAATGGTGAGCCAATGTAAGTAGGGTATGAAGAGGAATTACCATTAAGATCACCCCTCCAATTTTTCAATTCGGTTTTTAACTTAATTTTTTTAAATTCTGCCGGTGTGTAACTAAACATCGAGGCAGTCACTTCCTGACTAGAAAATTCACCGTTTACAGTTTTGGCTTTAGGATTTGATTTTTTAGCTGTCCCCGCCTTCTTAGGGGCAGTTCCATAAGACTTTTTATCAGGGCTAATTTTTTTAGAGCTTGGATTATCTTTCGCATTCTGCTTCACATATTTGGACTTATCAGTCAGTAAAACTGCTAAAACATCTAGTGGGGTTGAGCGGTTCGATGCGACTGCGCATCTTGCAGACTCATCTGGATCCTTAGAGAGCTTTCTCAAGATATCCTCAGAAGCAGATTCATTAGTTGCAACGTCCCCTCTCACCATGGCCTCAGGATCATTTGAAAGTAATTCCAACAGTATTAATGGAGCGTTTTCGTCCGTTGCCACGCTAGATCTAACTAGCGGCTTCTTATCCCGTGCTTTTTCTTCAAGTGATTTAGCCATTAACATTCCCCTCAATTGGTCTTTGACGTACTATTTATTACGATTATCACTATCAATATAAACCGAATTTATGTCACAAACACTATTTAAAAGTCGCTAAATTGAGGCGGCCAAACCCCTAAACATCTATCTTGGAAGTGGGATGCTCCATACGACAATATGCATGAGTTTCTAGGATAGTCTTCCACATCCAGTCACGCTCTAGGCCTTCAAAATTTTTAGGGTGGCCCAGCTAAACCATCCTTTACTAAAAACTAGCAGCATGGAAAATCAATTCTTAGCGATAAAGCTCATCAACATCAAATAACGAAATGCCGCGGAAGGACCCTTAAATTTGCCAGGTACCTCTTTAGGATTTTTGGTTTTTTTGATTCTGACGTTCTCCCCCTGAAAGATGGGAGTAATGCACAGCCAGGGCGGGGACCAATCTTTTCTGCCAATCGAAGGTTTGGTTACTTTAATTTCTGGAGCATCTGGCCCTAATGCTTTTTTCCACTGGTGGATCGATCCGGGATTCGGACTCTTAAAATCATAGGATTCAATTCGCACTTCTTCATTTGTCAGCCCCAGCTTTTTGATCCAGCGCAAACAACTGATCGCCTCTTGTGGCTCATCCGGATTTTCAAAATGAATGCCGCTTAACCTGGGGTGAGCGTTCTGCGCAAAATAACGCAATACGCTTAAAGACAGCTCGGGCTCTTCTTGGATCACATCTTCTAGGTTTATGAGCAGCTTTTTTAAAGCCTTTTGATCATTATCGCCTGTAGGCTTTACGGGGCAGGCGAGCCAGCCTTTCGCAGACCCATTCTTGTCAAGCTGTAATGGATCTTCCATAAAGCGGTGGCGCGGGGTCAGGCTCTTTGCGCTCAATGTAATACCCCGCAAAAAAAGAGCATTGCGAATCAATCGATCCACCTGTGGCGCATCCTCTTTTTGTCGATTAACGAGCTGATAGGCGCTTTTGCTTTGAGTTTGATTTAAAAAAAGGTAACTCCAAATATTCTCGATCCCTGCCACAGTCAAACTGATATTGACATTCGAGCTCTGGACTTGAGGGGCCGCTTCTATGGGAATCAGATTTGGTTTATGAGCCAGAGGATGCGATTTCTCCCATAAATAATTGGCCCATCCATGCATTCCCATAGCGCCTTTATGACGATAGGCTGTCGTGCGATTCCGTCCGGAAGCCTCAATCACTGAGCTAGCATTTGGCGCAATCTCTGGGTCATCCAAATGCCAAGCAAGGCCTAGATCAAAAGTATGAATGTAATGCTCCAAACTCACATCCGGCCCAGAATGCCCCAGCAAGGTCGCAATCGCCCAAAGATCGCGTCGTGTCATGTTGGCATTGCGGTACAGTCTTTCGCGCATCGCAACACACTGCGCCATCTCAGACTCAGAATGGGGTAGCAAAGCATACATGGGATTGGGTTGGCCCATATGACTGGAAAATAGAGTGGTATTCATATGACAGGCAAAACTATGGCGCAAGTGATGAAAGCGAATCGTCATATCTCCCGTGACTTCACGCATCAGCGCATGCAACTCTTCTAATAATTTATCTTCCGGAATGGCGGTTTGATTTGCTGCTTTGCTGGCGAACAAGTGGCGAGAAAAAGAGCCTTTCACTTCTTGCGCTTTACGATAGGCCAACCATGCACTTAGATCAGCTAACTCATCACTGTTTAACAGAGCATGTACCGGAAGTTTACGAGTAGCACTGGGCGTCTTTAAAGTACGGGAAGAAGTAGGGCGAATCAAAATTTCCGCGGGATGCTCCAGTAATAGGTCGACTAGATCGAGCATCAGCACTTCACTTCTTCGTAGGCCACATCGATAGGCGATCGTAAACATCAGTCGCTTAATCGTTCTGCGCTCTTGTTGCGGCAGCGTTACCAGCTGCTCTGCGATCGAATCAATTGGGTCTGGGGATAGCCTCGTTCGGACTAATTGATACTCCGCTTTGGTCAGTATATTGGTATCAACCGGAACCAAGCCTCCTGAGGGTCCCAAAATTTCTTGGGCCTCGCCTGCGTCAATCTTTTTTTCTTCTTGCAAAAAGCGTAAAAATTCTCGCAGCACCCGAATCAGTTTGGTGCGGAGTCCCTTCGTGCTGGCATCGGCCAAAACTTCTTCAAAAATGGCTGCCCATGATACAGAATCGACATCATCAATTCGATTCATTCCCAAAAGACCGCCGACCCGCTTGCCGATTGAAATGGAATAATCTTTTATGGTCGATAAGGCTAGGCGCACCTTGTCATTTTTCTTTGACGCCATGAGCCACAAAATAAACTGGGCAAACAGCTCTCCTGCCTCTTTGCTCTCAAAACCACTAACGGGTTGCTCTAATAATCGCCTAATACGCTCTTTCACCTCAACCCGATCGGTGCCCTCAAAAGCGGCTCGCACTACAGTTAACCAGCGGGGTTCGATCTCATCAAAGTCGACCACATCTCCAGTGATATCGATTGACCCTGGCAATGTCCTAGCATCGTGATCTGATTTGCTCAGAAAGGGGGGCGGATGAGAAACCCCTTGACCATTAATACGTCGCCAGACATCGGGCTTTAAGGAATGAGAAACAAAGCCCCGCATTGCATAGTTAGCCAAGACCATTGGGATGCGCGTGGCGAGATCTAAATGGGTGGCGACAAATAATTGATAAATTGTAGGGGGCTTGGCAAGCAAATCGGTCGCATGATAGACAAATCGATCAATGCAATAAGTCAATACATCTTTGCGCTCTTTGAGCGTCATGTCCATGTCATAGCGGTGATTCACAGCGCAGGCCACCTGCGCTTGAGTCAAGTTCATCAAGAGCACGGCGGTTAAAGGATCGATAAACCAGCGCCGAAATTCGGCATCCTCATGCTGTCGAAAGGATAAAGAAAACTCCACATACAAACGGCCCTCAGCCGACTGCAATATAGGTTCGTTATTGAGTAGCATGAAAACTAGTCGATCTAAAAAACTAAAGTGCAACAAGCCGCCATGGACAATACTGGAGAGCAGTACACGTCCCAGGGCAATGGCATCTTTGGCCCTCACATTTTGCAAAATGATTAAAGGCTCGCCTTCTTTTCGACGGCGCTTCTTGGTGGCTTTTTTCCTCTGGCTATCCACCGTTCCTAGCGATACCGGGGGTACTTTTGGCATCTGCCAAGCAAACTCCTGATGCTTGGCCAACAGGGAGCGCATTTTAGGCGCCAGAGACAATAGGGGAATTTGCTGCGCTCTAAAGGGACTAGGCTCCCGTTTTTCAATATGCGCCAGCGGTGGCGGGCACAAAGCAAAAATACCCAAGTCATTGCCGGCATCAACTACCTTGCCTAGTGCTTGCACTGCATGGATTGCGCTGGCCATCGGCTTGATCTTACTGAGTAGATATGCGGCAACCGCTTTGAAATCTCCCTCCAGATCGCTGATGGCTACGGGCTCACCAATGAGAAATTGCGAATGCGCGCACTCTTTTCTCGCGGCCAAACGCATCCTTAAGCCAGGAATAATCTCTTTTTGATTTTTTGAAAGCTGGGGTTCAATATCCACCCAAATTTTTTGCAGTTCCTCTGAAGATAGGCTAATCAAGTCGCTCATTGGCTAGCGAACTAAGGGACTGTGAATGACTGTCTGCAATCCAATGTCAGCATGTAATTTTTGCAGCGCCACTTTTAAAATCTCAATATACCGCCCAAAATCAAAACTAGAAAATTGCCCATGCGGAGCCTCCCCAATAATCCAATGACCCATACAAGCATCCACCACCTCCGGCAAACAGCCCCTTTCAATGAGCTCGGTGCGCAAAAAACGACGATGGGTATTGGCCTTCACATTCAGATAGCTTTTGAGAAGTTTTTCAATTTCCTTGGGTCTTGCTTCAACTGGATCGCCCTCATCATCCAAGAAAAAACAGGGGGATTGTAAAATTCGTTTGCGGCGATGTTTGGTCCAGCGCTCTCGTACGCGCTGCAAATGCGTTGCATAGCTTTGCATTTGCAAAATAAGTTTTTCTGGCAGCCAGACTAAACGGGACTTATGATGAGTTCCATCATCTTTATCAGTGAGCGCCGCTAGACCCCTGCCTACATCAATTTGCTCCAAATCCAGATAGGGCGTTTTAATTGCGCGACAGGTTGTGGAATAAGCAAAATACTGCAAGACGTATAAAGTAAATAGATTGTGAAATCGAATATATCCGGCAAGATCAGCATATTTCTGAGCAAGCCTGATATCTGCAACCAGTTGGGTAAATAGATTTTTAACCGCATCGGCGGTCGGACACGCTCTTGCGCCCACTGATACTGCCTTTGCTTCTAGACTCATATCAGGCATCCATGTTTTACCCAAGGGCAGATCAAGATGGGTTGCCGCAAGTGCAACCGAGGACATCTCATGAATCACTTTTTCATAAGCAATCTGTAAATATTTGACTGAGGCACTGGTGTAGAAAATACGCACCTTAGCCAAGTGATTACTGCGCCCCGTAGTACAACTGGCCATCGTGGCATCGCCATAATGCAGCGCCATATTCTCCCAAATGGTGTTGGCGATCCTGCTTTGATTTACCCGACCATCCGGATCATAGTGCTTTAACCATTTGTCCAAATCGCTTAATAATTGCTTGGACGGTGTTTTAAATAGTGGCACTTCTTTTTTTCCCACGCCCCTTGCTCCTAAAACCGCATGGATATGTCGGCTCAACCAAGCCCAACAAGGCAAATAAAATGAACTGGCTGGCTCGCGAAGCTGGTTTTGAGTGCTATCGACTATTGATTTGTAAGGCGGGCGATAGGCTGGAATTTCCCAACAGCATGGCTCGCCCTCTACCGGGCAATAAATGCTGACCTCATCTATGGCTAATAAAGCTTCTCCAAAGCGCACCTTGATATTAGCCGCATCTTTAGCGGGGATGCCAGCCCAAAGCATCACGTGAATTAACACAATCACTTCGGCCTTGACCTGCTGCTCTAAGTTGATAATCGGTTGCTTGTTCAGGCTTTGTATTTGCTTTTGTAGACACAGTCGTAACTGCGCTATTTCTTCTACCGCCAAACCCAAATAATCCCAAGGTAACTTTTGATTCGACTTTTCCAGATGTCGATTTTTTGCTTTTGCGATGCGGGCTAGGGTACCCAAGCCCTTTTGGGTATCTTTGCATTCGAGGTGACTTAATACGGTGTATTCCTCGGAATCGTCTTCTTCGGGGGACAAGTCGCTATCTAATAAAGCTTTGCGCTCACGGTGGGTGCCCGTTCTCGTAGTTACGATATCAATCTCACCCCACTGATCGGCAAGATCATCGCCTTCATCAAACTGGATGGAGTCGCCCAAATGAATGCGGCTTGTAAAAATACTTCCGCCTATCCACTTGCCACCGCCCCCGCCACCACCTCCACCACCTTCAGTTCTTTCAACCCAATCTTTTACTCCGTAGGCTTTATCCAAAAATCCAATGAGCGTCTCTCGCTCATCTTGCAAGGACTGAACCTCGTTAGCTGGCAAGGCTTCGAGTACAAATGTAAAACGCTCTGGAGCTACCGACAGATCAAGCTCGCCCAACTCTTGATTGATTCTCTCTTTTTGTTCTTCCCTTTTTTGCTCTTCTTCTATTTTCCTTTTGCCATTCGCTTGCTTTTCTTCCGCATAGTGACGCACTGCTCGGGCAGCTACCTCAATGCCATTGGGTAGCGCTTTCCAAGGACGCTCGATGGATCCCTCATAGGCCAACCTGCCGCCAGACTCATCCCTTAAGGCATAAGAGTGTGCGATTAAAAATTGTCCTATTAAAAGGGCAAATTGATCAGCGTTGCGTTTTGGAAATATCTCACAGAAAACTGCATAAAACGGATAATCGGATAGGGTGCTTCCTAATAGGGGATTTTTTCCGGTTGTATTGGCTCTTTTTCCAAAATGCGGGCCAATTTCTTTCGTGAGCTTAGTCTCGTTATCAAGGACCCAATCTAATAGTGGTCGCCAATCAATGATGCCTAACTCGTTTAAGTCTTTGTTCCAACTCTCAGGTGCGAGGTCCAACATTTTCCGAATCGCTCTAAAGGCAGATGGCAATGCCTCCAAGTGATCATGGGCAAGAATTTGAAAAAGAATGTCTCTGAGTAAGCCAACGTCTTGATCTTGCTCCTTTGCGAGCTTTAGCAAAATCTTATGGCTCGGACTTTCCTTGGGCGCAATGGGCCCAAACTCTGGTTGATCCTGTTTAGATTTTTTCATGCAGGCTCGTCTGAAAGATCGGCCCGATCTATGGAACCACCAGTAGCTTTTTTCTCAGCAACAGCAAGGCTCTGTTGAAGCAATGATTTAACAGATCGCTTATCGACACCATAGACATCTGCCACCCATTTTTCAGCTTTGCCTTCGCTCACTTTCAGTAATTTTGCACTTGCAGCATTTTTAGCTAATCTGCCTGCAATGCGCACATCACTGACGCTAATCCCATGAGTAACTGTTCCCAGAATCAATTCTTCTACGGCTCTTTTTTGCAAGGCTTCCGGCTGGGCCGTTTTAGTCAAAATACAAATTAGCTCGGCCTCTTCACGAAGTCTTTTTTTAGCTAAACGGAACAGTTGGATGCCCCCAACACAGCACAACGCTTTTTCATTTTTCTGAACGCTAATGGGATGGACTTCTAAAAGTCTTATTAACGCCTCTTGCGACAACACCTCGTTTGACACTTCGCGCAGAGGCGCCAAATCCTTAAGTAATAGCTCTATCGCAGGATGAAGGCCTTCTACTTGCCCAACGGTTAGTCGTATGAGTCGTGGCAATTCATCTTCTTCCAAAAAATATTTTTGGGCTGATTTTGCTGTTTTAGGGGCTTTTATCACTATAGGCTAGTACTCGGGTTAACAATTATGTATTATTTACATGTTGCAAAAATATTTAAAATAGTAACTCTTAAATGGTGTTAATTGAATATACTTCAAATTACATTTTTAATATTTTATTGTTTAACACTATGATTTGTATGGTTTATTTCTATAATTATCATTTAACACCAAATTAGATATTGTTGGTGTCGAGGCCTCCGAAGCGGGTCGCAGGTTCGATTCCTGCCGGGCGCACCAATTTTAAGATGGTTTTTGACCTACATCATGCATAAAATTTCGGAAAAGGCTATTATTTGCACCTAACTTATGATTACTATCATGTCAAACCATTCAAATCCGCCCCTCTCTGAGCCGTCCATTACAAATCCACTGGCTCCAAGCTTGCCTTTACCTCATCGGAAGATCATCCGTAGCTGGTTGATCCCAATGGCACAGGGCGAAACTGGAAAAGCAATCATGTTGTTAATGATTGATGCCGCTTTGTGGCTCGGCTGTATAGCTGGTACAGTTTTTATAGAGAATGTATTAATCAAAATACTATTTGGCTTAGTTGCTGGATTTGTTACTGGCCGTATTTTCATTTTAGGTCACGATGCCTGCCACCAGAGCTTTACGCCTAACCGCGAACTTAATAAGATATTGGGCCGCATCGCTTTTTTACCATCCTTGACCCCTTATAGTTTATGGGATGTGGGCCATAACGTCGTACACCATGGTCAAACGAATTTGAAAGGGTTTGATTTTGTCTGGGCGCCCTTATCAAAACCAGAATTTGATGCTTTATCTCCTTGGCGCAAGGCCCTGGAGCGTCTCTACCGTAGCGGCTGGGGTCCTGTTTTCTACTATTTAATTGAAATCTGGTGGAGACGCGAGTACTTTCCGAACGCCAAAAATAAACCTGGTAATCGACCAATCTTTCTCAAAGACAACTTGTTAGTAACGGGTTTTGCCATCATTTGGATTGGCTGCTTGATTGCTGGTGCACTGGCTACAGGTCAATCGGTTTGGCTTGGGTTAATCACTGGCTTTGCTGTCCCATTCTTATTCTGGAACGGTATGATTGGTTTTGTGGTTTATGTTCACCATACCCATACCTCAGTATCCTGGTATGACAAGAAGGCAGAATGGTTGCGTGCCCAGCCCTTTGTTTCTACCACCGTGCATCTAACGTTTGGGTGGATCTGGGGTGCTTTAGTACATCACATCATGGAGCATACTGCCCACCACGTTGACATGAGTGTTCCTCTATATCGCCTGAAAGAGGCTCAAGACACTCTCGAAACCATCCTTCCAGACAGAATTTTTGTGCAAAAGTTCTCGTGGGCTTGGTATTTCGATACTGCTCGTAAGTGCAAGCTTTACGACTTTGAAAACAAAGCTTGGCTGGATTTTGATGGGAATAAAACGGCAGATTCAGTGCGGGTTGTGCTTAGCCCAGCCCCAGCGGGACAAAACGGGTAAAATAGATCCTCTGTTTAAGATTTGGATTACCCGGATTGCCCATGACTACCTCGACTCCAGCCGCCCCCCAAGATACTTCTCAAAGCCTTAAATTTTGCTCTTCTTGCAGTCGTGAAAAGCGTTTGGAAGGTGGAACATGGATTCCGACGAGTAATCGCAAGCAGCGCTGGATTTGCGCTAGTTGTCTATTTAACCGTACACACCGTACAGGTTCAGCTAAAACCTAAATCCGTTATTCGCCTCATAGCTCTACAAGCCCCTTAATCCCCAACATAGGGGTTCGTTTTACGTTCTTTACCAAATGTAGACATAGGGCCATGACCAGGCACAAACTGCACATCGTCTCCGAGAGGCCATAACTTTGTCTTAATGGCATTGATGAGGTCTGCATGATTGCCCCGAGGAAAATCCGTTCTACCAATAGATCCTGCAAATAGAACGTCTCCCACCAAAGCCAACCTATCTTCTTTATCGAAAAATACTACATGCCCAGGGGTGTGACCGGGGCAATGAAGCACCTCTAAGTCAACGTTACCAACCTGGACATGATCCCCGTCCTCAAGCCAGCGAGTAGGGACAAACGCCTTTGCATGACCAAAGCCAAATCGAGCCGTTTGTTCTGGTAATTGATCCAACCAAAACTGCTCATCAATTTGCGGCCCTTCGATAGGAACATTTAGCAGATCAGACAAATCCTTAGCAGCCGCGCAATGATCAAGATGACCGTGTGTCAGCAAGATTTTTTTTACTGTGCCACCAAGTTGTTTCACACCATCTAATATCTTATCAATATCACCGCCAGGGTCTACAACAGCAGCATCGCCAGTGTCTTGGCAGACCAAAATAGAGCAATTTTGCTCAAAGGGCGTGACAGGGACAATTCCTAGTTTGATCGGCATATAGAAAATTCTTAAATAGGTAAGCGACTAGTTTATGGCAGAGAAGCTAGAATATATCTCATAGGATAAATAATGAATACTCACGAATCTTTTAAATTTGCACAAACACATGAGTGGGCCTCTGAAGAGGAGGATGGACTTATTTGGGTTGGCATTAGCAATCACGCACAAGAGTCGCTGGGCGATGTCATGTTTTTTCAGGCCCCAATATTAGGGCAAGCGGTACATCAAGGTGAAGTTATCGCCGCAATCGAATCTGTAAAAGCTGCTAGCGATATTCACGCCCCTATTGGTGGTGAAATTATCGCTTTGAATGAAACTCTAAATGCAAGTCCTGAAATTATTAACGAAAATCCTTATGGAACCTGGCTTTTTAAGATTAAACCTACATCTAATGAGACCCTTCATATCGACCTTGATAGATTGATGAGCCTAGAGCAATACGATTCGAGCGCTGGCGGTTAAAAAGTGTTTAGATAGCAATGGGATCTCGCTCAATTAACCAACGAATGCGCGAGGCTTTGCTAATTCGACCTTGTGAATCTTGACGCAATTGTTGATCAACCGCCTCTAGCGCCTCTTGCAATAACTTGCGGTTGACCGATTCAATAACAAGTTGAGCCCGCTCAGAACCGGCTACTCTCATAACCGTCTTGGGTACTGGGTCATAGACTTTCAGCTCTTTAGTAATTACGCCTTTAATCTTTAAACTACTCTTGAGTTCAGTTAAAAATTGAATTGCCTTATCTAAGTTTTTTGCCTCTGCATGCACTAAGGCTTGGTAAGAGAAGGGGGGTAATTTAGCCTCCTCCCTTTCATTGGCTGTATATGCTAAAAATCCATCCACATCATGGCGCAATAAATACTGATAGACGGCGGCTTCTGGATACTGCGTTTCAATATAGATATCCCCTCCATTCTGGCCACTTACTTCAGCTCTACCTGCGCGACCAGCAACCTGAACCAGCTGGGCAAATAACCTTTCAGCCGCTCGAAAATCTGCTGAGTACAGTCGTCCATCTGCATCAAGTACAGCAACCAAGCCGATATTTTGATAGTCATGCCCTTTAGCAATCATTTGCGTACCCACAACAATATCCACATTGCCATCATGTATCTTTTGAAAGAGCGCCTCGGCTCCCTTGTTTTTTTTACTTGAATCAGTGTCGACCCTGAGCACTCTTGCCTCCGGCCACATTTCCTCAATTGCATCTTCGAGCTTTTGGGTGCCGTGACCCAAAGTTTTCAAGTCTGCATTTCCGCATTCTGGACAAAAATTTGGAATAGGCTTAACTAAGCCGCAATGATGGCAACTAAGAATAGATCTCTTACCCAATGCTCCCGCCTTATGCAGAACCATATACGCTGAGCAATGTGTGCATTTAGATAGCCAATTACAAGCGCTACAACTTAATACTGGTGCATATCCCCGCCTGTTAATCAAAATCAGGCATTGCTTTTTTGCAGCTAGATTTTTACTAATGGCATGAGCAAGTGTTTTACTAACCAGACTTTTTTGTTTGCTAGCCCCGACATCCCCAGGGCTAAATTGGTTTTGTGGATCTCGTGTGTTAATTAAATGCACCTGTGGAAGCCTTGCACCTTGCGCGCGCTGGTCAAGTCGAACATACTCGTAACGACCAGACTTAGCGGCCAACCATGTCTCCAACGATGGTGTTGCAGATGAAAGCAAGATTGGTATTGACTGATCGTGTGCACGCCATATTGCTAAGTCTCTAGCCGAGTACCTCGTACCCTCCTGCTGCTTATAGGAAGAGTCATGCTCCTCATCAACTACCACCGCCCTTAAGTTTGGCATTGGTGTTAATGCTGCTAAACGCGTTCCTAAAATAATCTGCGCCTTTCCTGTCATTGCCTCATACCAGGCTATACCTCTTTTCTTTTCAGAAACACCGCTATGTAAAACTGCCATCACCTTATCCGGGAAGTAGGCTTTAATTCTCCTTTCCAGCTGTGGTGTTAAATTAATTTCTGGCACTAGCAATAAAATTTGTGCGCTCGGATCTACCAGGATACTTGAAAGCCAATTTAAAAAAACAGCTGTTTTCCCGCTACCTGTTTGACCTTGCAACAAAATAACCCTAAAACATTTTTTATTTGCTGCCTCATTCATTAATACTTTTAATGCGTTTTTTTGATCTGGGTTGAGCTGATCTTCGCTGATAAATCCGTCCCCGACGATCTGAGGTTTATTTTTTTTATTCTCAAGAACAGCCAATTTTTTGGGGATCTTTTCCCATTCACCTGTCTTTTTCCACATTTGTGGGATGCTCGGTAATATTGTTTCACCCAATGAATGAATGTAATACTGGCTTGCAAAATTCATCAGTCGCAACAAAGCTGGGTCTAGGGCGGGAAGGGGTGCCAGTTGCCTTACTTGCTTTAATTTATCGATTTCATAATCGGAGTGAGCGCTAACTTTTATAACCAGTCCAATTGAAATCGCGCGCCCAAATGGTACCTCAACTAAGTGGCCAATCTCTGGTAATGCTCCTAATTTTTCCGCATCCCATAAATAATCAAAACCCTGCGACAAGGGCTTATCTAGCACCACTTGAACTACTATGGGTTTAGGGCTCAATTGCTTCTGTGCCTGCATTTGCTTGTGGATAAGTCTGTGGATATCATTCTAAAATTTCTATTTCTCAAGCTCTTTTATTAGATAGATAATTTAACTTGAATAAATGAATATTACTATTTATTTATTAAAATCAATAAGTTGCATTGGTTACTAAAGGTGAATGTTTATCTTTCCCTCGAATCTTGCTGTATTTTGGTTTATGCACCAAGCTGTGCATAACTTTTTACTTATTTTTTGCTAAGTTAGCAATTACTTGGGATTATTGCTTTACCCTGAGGGCTTTTGACTGAGAAATAACAGTCTCGGCTAAAGTGCTCACGCTCTGGGGAGGGGTATATTGATTAATGCCATGGCCCAGATTAAAGATATGTCCATCTAGGGGGTGAAGCCCCGCCTTTAATGCTGGTGCCTGTGCTAAATCCTCGAGCAAGGAATTTGCAGCTTCAGCAATTTGTTTGGGTTCCGAAAACAGTATTAATGGGTCTAGGTTACCCTGCAACGCTAAAGGTTTGTTAATTTCAAGCAATTGTTTACGGGCTCGACTTAAGGACATAGTCCAATCTATCGCAATAACATCTGCACCAATTTGTGCCATGTCATTCAACCAGATTCCACCGCCTTTGGTGAATACTATAATTGGTATTTTTCTACCCTCATGCTCTCGCGGCAATAAGGTTATCACTTTTTGCATAGCTGCCAAAGACATGCGTTGGTACCAACCGTCAGGAAGTAAGCCTCCCCAGGTATCAAAAATCATCAATGCCTGAGCGCCAGCCTTGACCTGCTCGATTAAGTAGTTAGCTATAGATTGAACGTTAATTTCCAAAATATGGTCTAGCAGATCTGGTCGACTGAACATCATAGTTTTGGCATGACGGAAATCGTCAGATCCAGATCCATCAATCATGTAACAGGCCAACGTCCATGGACTTCCTGAAAACCCTATTAATGGGACTCGTTGCTTACCATCCTGTATTAATGCTTTCCGTATTTCTGACACAGCATCAAAAACATATTGGAGCTGATCCATATCAGCAACACGTAGTTTTTTTACAGCCTCTTCAGTTCGAAGTGGGTTATCAAAACTAGGCCCTTCACCTGCTGTAAATTTCAGCCCGAGGCCCATTGCATCGGGAATAGTCAAGATATCAGAAAAAAGAATGGCAGCATCAAGTGGGTAACGATCCAAAGGCTGGAGCGTTACTTCAGTTGCATATGCAGGATTTTTTGCAAGTCCCAGGAAACTACCCGCTCTAGAGCGAGTAGCGTTGTATTCTGGAAGATATCGGCCAGCTTGTCGCATGAGCCAAAGCGGCGTTTGATCAACCGCTTCACCCAAGCAGGCTTTTAAAAACCGATCATTTAGCAACAAGGATAACCGGCTTTACTTCTTACGACGAAAACGAGCAATCGCCGCTAATTGCGCAGCCGCCATAACAAACTCAGACTGAGCCAAAGCCAAATCAAAATCAGTGCCGCGATTTTGCATTGCTTCTTCAGCGCGCTTCTTAGCTTCCAGAGCTTTAGCCTCATCAAGATCATGGCCACGGATCGCGGTATCTGCTAGGACCGTTACATGATCGGGTTGAATTTCTAAATATCCGCCAGCAACGAATACAAACTCTTCGTCGCCATCAGCCTTTTCAATACGAACCGATCCTGGACGAATACGTGTAATCAAAGGAGTGTGGCCATGCAAAATACCGAGCTCGCCAGTTTCACCGGGAAGCGCCACGAAATTGGCTTCCCCGCTAAAAATAGATTGCTCGGCACTTACTACATCGACGCGTATGGTTGACATAATTTCCTTAGATGAGTTCGATTAAAGCTTCTTAGCTTTCTCGATGGCTTCATCAATTGAACCCACCATATAGAACGCTTGCTCTGGCAAGTGATCCAATTCACCGCTACAAATCATCTTGAAGCCGCGGATGGTTTCTTTTAATGGTACATATTTTCCTGGAGAACCAGTAAATACTTCAGCAACGTGGAATGGCTGAGATAAGAAACGTTGAATTTTACGAGCGCGTGATACGGCCAACTTATCCTCTGGTGATAGTTCATCCATACCCAAAATCGCAATAATGTCACGCAGCTCTTTATAGCGCTGTAACGTCATTTGAACTTCACGGGCAACTTCATAATGCTCTTGTCCAACCACTTGTGGATCAAGTTGACGGCTGGTTGAATCTAACGGATCTACCGCTGGATAGATACCCAAGGCGGCGATGTCGCGTGACAAAACAACGGTTGAATCTAAGTGCAAGAATGTTGTTGCGGGTGATGGATCGGTCAAGTCATCCGCAGGAACATAAACGGCCTGAATAGAGGTGACAGAACCTGTCTTAGTTGAAGTAATACGCTCTTGCAATTTACCCATCTCTTCAGCTAAAGTAGGCTGATAACCAACAGCCGAAGGCATACGACCAAGCAAAGCAGATACCTCGGTACCAGCGAGGGTGTAGCGATAAATATTGTCAACGAAGAACAAAATATCGCGACCTTCGTCACGGAATGCTTCGGCCATGGTCAAACCAGTCAACGCAACGCGTAAACGGTTTCCAGGAGGCTCGTTCATCTGACCAAAAACCATTGCTACTTTATCGATAACATTAGATTCTTTCATCTCGTGGTAGAAGTCGTTGCCTTCACGAGTACGTTCGCCAACACCGGCAAACACAGATAAACCGGAATGTTGTTTAGCAATATTGTTAATCAACTCCATCATGTTCACGGTTTTACCAACACCTGCACCGCCGAACAATCCTACCTTACCGCCTTTAGCAAACGGACAAACTAAGTCAATAACCTTAATCCCGGTTTCAAGCAAGTCAACGGAAGGTGAGAGCTCATCAAACTTTGGTGCTGGCTGGTGAATGGCGCGTCGCTCCTCAGTTGCGATTGGCCCTGCATCGTCAATTGGACGACCCAAAACGTCCATGATGCGACCAAGTGTTGCAGGCCCGACTGGAACAGAAATAGGTTTGCCTGTTGACTTCACTTCCATGCCGCGACGCAAGCCATCGCTTGCACCCATAGCAATAGCGCGCACTACGCCGTCACCAATTTGCTGCTGAACTTCAAAGGTCAAGCCTTTTTCAGCAAATGATTTTTCACCACTATCAACCAATGTCAATGCATCATAAATGCTTGGCATATTGTCGCGTGGGAACTGGATGTCCACCACTGGACCGATACATTGCACGATATTTCCGTTACTCATCGCATTTCTCCGATTTAATTCCTGAATTCTTTCGTAATCCTAAACGCTGACCGCTTAAACCGCAGCCGCTCCACCAACAATTTCCGACAGCTCTTTAGTAATTGCAGCTTGTCGTGTTTTGTTGTATTCCAATTGCAATTCGCCAATTACGTTCTTTGCATTATCTGAAGCGGCCTTCATCGAGACCATCCTCGCAGATTGCTCTGAAGCCATATTTTCAGCGACTGCTTGATAAATCATTGCTTCTACGTAGCGCTTGAGCAAGCCATTCAAAATAGATTCTGCATCTGGCTCGTAAATATAATCCCAAGAGTGTCCTGATTTCTCTTCAGAGCCTAATATTGCTGGCTCTAAAGGCAAAAGCTTTTCAATTACAGCCTCTTGTTTCATAGCATTTACAAAGCGGTTATATGCCAAATAAACTGCATCAATCTCGCCGCGCTCAAACGCTTCTAACTGGGCTGTAATTGCACCTATTAACACATCCATATGTGGCGTATCGCCAATATGAGTAGTCTGAGATATTAATTTAGCTTTTGAGCGATTTAAAAACTGCAAACCTTTTGAACCAATAGCCGTATATTCAATACCAACTTGAGTTGCACTCATATCGCGCACTTGATTTGTAACTAGGCGCAAAACGTTGGTGTTTAAGCCGCCACACAAACCTTTGTCGGTTGTAACCAAGATAGTGCCAATTTTCTTAACTTCGCGTGTCGCCATGTAAGCAGGGCGAAACTCCGGGTTGGCTTTTGACAGATTGGCAACAATTTCACGAATTTTTTCAGAATAGGGGCGAGCATTACGCATGCGCTCCTGGGCGCGGCGCATTTTTGATGCAGCGACCATTTCCATTGCCTTCGTGATCTTGCGCGTATTTTGCACGCTCTTGATCTTGGATCGTATCTCTTTTGTGCTTGCCATGATTTATGTGTGCCCTCTTAAAAAGAGGCCGAACGCTTGTAATCCTCAATGGCAGTGCGTAGAGCGACTTCATCATCCTTGCTTAAATCCTTGGTCTCTTCAATACGAGCAACTAAGTCTGCGTATTTAGACTTCAAGTGATCCTGTAAGCCTTTTTCAAAAGGCAATACAAACTTCACTTCAATATCGTCAAAGTAACCGTTGTTCATCGCATAAAGTGAAACTGCCATCTCCCAAACCTGCAAAGGCTTGTATTGGGCTTGCTTACACAATTCAGTAACTCGACGACCACGCTCGAGCTGTTTACGTGTGGCGTCATCAAGGTCAGATGCAAACTGTGCAAATGCAGCTAATTCACGATACTGAGCTAAGTCGGTACGAATGCCGCCTGATAATTTCTTAATCACTTTAGTTTGAGCTGCACCGCCAACGCGGGAAACTGAAATACCAGCGTTAATAGCAGGGCGTACGCCAGCATTAAACAAGTCTGTTTCCAAGAAAATCTGGCCATCGGTAATCGAAATCACATTGGTTGGAACGAATGCAGAAACGTCTCCAGCCTGAGTTTCAATGATTGGTAACGCTGTCAAAGAACCCGTCTTGCCTTTCACTGACCCATTGGTAAATTTCTCAACATACTCAGCATTTACACGTGCGGCGCGCTCAAGCAAGCGTGAGTGAAGATAGAATACGTCGCCAGGGTAAGCTTCGCGCCCTGGTGGGCGGCGCAAGAGCAAAGAAATCTGACGGTATGCGACAGCTTGTTTTGTTAAATCGTCGTAAACAATCAAGGCATCCTCACCGCGATCTCGGAAGTATTCTCCCATTGTGCAGCCTGCATATGCCGATAGGTATTGCATTGCAGCTGACTCAGAAGCACTTGCTGCTACAACTACCGTGTACTCCATCGCACCCAATTCGCTAAGCTTTCGAACTACGTTTGCAATGGTAGATGCTTTTTGACCAATCGCAACATAAACGCAAAATACGCCTTTACCTTTTTGATTAATGATTGCATCAACTGCAACTGCTGTCTTACCAGTTTGGCGGTCGCCAATAATTAACTCGCGCTGACCGCGGCCAATAGGAACCATCGCATCAATCGCCTTTAAGCCCGTTTGCACTGGCTGACTAACAGATTGTCGTGCGATAACGCCTGGCGCTACCTTTTCAATAAAATCGGTTAATTTAGTATTGATTGGCCCCTTGCCATCAATTGGCTGACCAAGCGCATTAACAACGCGACCGAGCAACTCTGGGCCAACAGGAACTTCCAGAATGCGGCCAGTACATTTAACTGGGTCGCCTTCTTTAATGTGCGTATATTCGCCGAGCACAACAGCCCCAACTGAATCACGCTCAAGGTTTAAAGCTAGACCGATGGTGTTGTTAGGAAACTCCAACATTTCGCCCTGCATAACACCAGACAGGCCGTGCACGCGGCAAATACCGTCGGTCACTGAAATAACAGTGCCTTCGTTGCGAAGCTGGGAATCTACGCCCATTTCGCTAATTCGGCTTTTGATCAGCTCGCTGATCTCGGAAGGGTTGAGTTGCATTACTTACTCCTGGGTCTTATTTCGTATGTTCTTAATAGGGATAACTTATGCGCCAAGACTTGCTTGCATTTGAGCTAACCGTGCCTTAACCGAACTATCCAATACCTCATCTCCAACTTGAATGCGAACACCGCCAATCAACGCCGAATCAATCTGAATAGTTGGGCGCAGTTCTTTACCCCCAAAACGCTTTTTCAAACTTGACAACAATTCTTTGAGCGCACTACCTTCAATTGGAAATGCGCTTGTAATAATCACTTCTGCCGCATCTTCGCTTTTATTCTTCATTGCCTCAAATTGACGTGCAATTTCGGGTATGGCTGCCAAGCGATGATTGTGATTCACAAGACTTAAAAAACTTGAAATCTTGCCGTCTAGCTTAGACGTAACCATGCCAGAAAGTAGCTTGCTCAGATCATCCGCAGAAACTTTTGGATTATTTGATAAAACAGCAATTTCTGGCATAGCTGAAAGTTGAGCAAGTTCGCTTAACTGCTCTAAAAAGGCGGGGAGCTCGGCAGGCATGGCACTTTGAAAAAGTGCTTCAGCATAGGGGCGCGCAATTGTGGCTAATTCAGCCATATCAGAGCTCTGCCTTTAATTGATCAAGTAATGTGCTGTGAGTTTTTGCATCAACTTCTCTGCGCAAAATTTGCTCAGCACCCTTCACAGCCAACACGGCAACCTCTGCGCGCAATACTTCGCGTGCACGTGATACCTGTTGATCTGCATCTTGTTTGGCTTGAGAAATAATGCGAGCGGCTTCCGCCTCTGCATTTGATCGAATTTCTTCAGCCGACATTTGGGCGCGCTTTTCAGCCTCAGCAACACGCTGAATGCCTTCTTGACGGGCTTTAGATAATTCCAACTCTGCCTCGTTATTTGCGAGAGCTAATTCTTCTTTTCCGCGCTGGGCCGCAGCCAAGCCATCGGCAATTTTAGTTGAGCGCTCATCTAGTGCCTTAACAAGCGGTGGCCACACAAATCGTGCGACAACCCACCATAAGACAAAGAAAACGATCATTTGCGCGAATAGGGTCGCGTTCAGATTCACGATATTCCTTTCAGTATTGTTGTGAACGGTTGGATGACCATACAGTCATCCACGCCAAAACAATTACTTAATAACAGCGAGCAGTGGGTTTGCAAAAGCAAACAACATTGCAACACCAACGCCGATTAAGAATGCAGCATCAATCAAGCCGGCCAAAAGAAACATTTTGGTTTGCAATTCATTAATCAATTCGGGTTGACGGGCAGCGCCCTCAATGAATTTTCCGCCCATTAGGCCAATGCCCAAACAGGCTCCTAAAGCGCCAAGGCCGATGATAAGGCCAATACCAATAGCGGTTAGTCCTTGAATGTTAGCTAAGAATGCTTGCATGTTTACTCCTAAGTATTAAAGATGAAGTTAAAAATAAAAAAATTAATGATGACTATGGGCTTGGCCGATGTAAACCAAAGTCAACATCATAAAAATAAAAGCTTGCAACAAAATGACCAAAATATGAAAAATTGCCCAGGCTGATCCAGCAATGACATTGCCTACAAAGCCAAGCATGTAAAGATCAAAATTAAAGGTCCACATACTTCCCAAAAGGGCAATGAGTAAAAAGATTAATTCGCCTGCATACATGTTTCCAAAAAGCCGCATACCCAATGAAACACCTTTAGCAATGTATTCAATGATGTTCAAAATAAGGTTGAATGGCGCAAGATACCACTTTGCACCAAATGGGGCGGAAATCAACTCGTGCAAAAAGCCGCCGATGCCCTTCACTTTGATGCTGTAGAAGAACACTAACAAGAGAATCGAGAAAGACAAGCCAAAAGTAGCGTTCAAATCGGTTGTGGGCACTATCTTATGATGTGGAACATGCACTCCAAAACTACCAACAAATTGGTTTACGCCAAAAATCCAATCTACAGGCACTAAATCCAGAGTATTTAGAAGGATGATCCAGCAAAAAACAAAGAGGGCTAAAGGGGCAATAAAAGTACGATTGCCATGGACAATACTCTTGGTTTGGTTGTCCACCATCTCAACAAGCATCTCCACTAGACATTGAAAGCGCCCAGGAACTCCAGGGGATGCTCTGCGTGCCGCAATTACCAAAAGAAACACAGTGATCAACCCCATTAAAGAGGTCCAAAAAATAGTGTCTAAATTAATGATGCTGAAGTCAATGACCGAGGTTTGCGCTCCGCCAACGTTATTTAGGTTTTGCAGGTGTTCCGCAATATAAGCGGTAGGTGTAAGCGGTTCGCTAGCCACATGATGGGCTATCTCTGCTGCTCCGTTGACTTCGCTAGACATCTCTCAACAAATCCTTATTTATTAACTGCCTGTTACTTCCAAAACCACACCAATAAATAACATTTCAGCGTAGCAAAATAGGTAACAAGCAAAAGTATCCATTTTAAATCAGGCTGCTTTAGGGCAAAGCCAATAAACAAGAGGACAGTTGCAAGAATTTTTATAAATTCACCAGAAACCACCGCTGTTAAATAGCCGCCGGGACTTGATTTAGTACTCTTTTTTGCAGCCTCTAATCGCATCAAAAACAATGCTGCAGGCAAAAATCCAATCAAGCCACCAACAAAAGCAGAGTAAGTATAGACGAGTCTATTGCCCTGACCAGCAAAAATATAACAAGAACCAGCAATTATCAGGGTAATCACTATCTGCGCAAAAACTATAAGCCAACTATTAACGGATAAAAACTGTCTTGGTTTTGCGCTACGCAAATCATCCATTTCCGTTTTGTTATAGACCCGATAGGCCTCCTCAGAAGACTCCTCCCAATTATTTATTTTGGGCATTGGATTTGGGTCTATTTTCAATAGTTAAAAATTTTATGTTTGCTGTATTAAATATCAAGAGTCATTCTCAACGCCCAACTTTTTCAACAAGGAATCGAGCTCATCAAATTGGCTAAAACGGATTCTTAACTCGCCGCCTTTACCCTTAAACTTAAATTCTGTATTTAGGCCGATTAAATCAGCGATTTCTTGCGTCAATCGCCGCATATCTGGGTCGTTGTACGCGGCTAAAGAGGGGGCTTTAATTTTGGATTTTTTATCTCCAATTTGACCTCCAACCAGCACTAAGGCTGCCACCATTCTTTCGGCCTCCCGAACTGATAGGCCTTGCGCTGCAATT
>Ga0364908_10096_pt2 | contig 27997 bp, 28 predicted proteins | sample ExccelJu500002D4_2_FD_206965 | JGI IMG/M metagenome (GOLD analysis project Ga0364908, IMG submission 206965) | Enriched cells from Trout Bog Lake Hypolimnion, Wisconsin, USA - BchlTB.July02.5000.02.D4 | ecosystem: Environmental > Aquatic > Freshwater > Lake > Hypolimnion/Profundal zone | place...
ACAGCAAATCCAATGAGATAGCCACCAACCAAATTTGATAACAAAGTGCCCAAGGGAATTACCGAAGCAAATCCAACCATTAGGGCATTAAAGCCTGCACGCAAGAGCGCGCCCAAGCCCGCGCCAAAAAATATTGCCAGAACAGATAGCCACATAGTAATTACTCTATTGAAAAAGTTAGCATACTGATAGAACCCATCTCTATTCCATCCACCAAGACTTTAGCCTGCTCGTCTTCAGATTGCAAAGCAAGAATGTATAAAGCCGGCCAGTAATGTTCCGGGGTAGGCACCGACAAGTGCGCAGCATCTCCAAAAAGCTCCCAATCAATCAAGGCCTCATGGTGATTAGCGCGCATCTCAGAAATAAAAAAATCATTAAAAGCATTTGCCCATGGATAAGGCTGTGCACCCTCTTGCCAATGAATGGTTCTAAGATTATGCACAACATTGCCGCTTGCTAAGATCAAAATATTTTCATCGCGCAAAGGTTGTAGTTGCTTTGCTAATTCATAATGTTCCCGCGCCGACATTGAACCATCCAAACTCAACTGCACCACTGGTACATCGGCATCGGGGTAAAGATATTTCAGAATCGACCAAGCGCCATGATCAATGCCCCACTCATTCTCTTCCATCACTACGGGAACATTAAGCAATTCTTTAATGCGCTCAGCTAGAACGGGACTGCCTGGTGCCGGGTATTCAATATCAAAAAGCGCTTGAGGGAATCCACCAAAATCATGAATGGTTTTAGGCTCAGGCATTGCCGTTACCCACACCCCCCTAGTAACCCAATGCGCTGAGACCACCAAAATGGCGTCAGGACGCTTTAGTGATTTTCCTAAATTGGCCCAAGCTGCCGTATAGCGATTGGGCTCAATGGCATACATCGGACTGCCATGACCAGCGAATATAGCTGGCTGCCGAGCATTGGTCATAGAAAAATCCCTTGATTCAACAAACCAGTCCAGCGGTTATCGACCGCGACCAGCCTTGCGCATCATGGCCTTACCGCCGCCAAAGCCTGCTTGAGGGCGTCCACCAGCGCCTTGAGGACCCTTTCCCGCAGCCGGCCTCAGAGGTGGCTTTGCTACGATAGGTTTAGCTGGGATTTTTGCTACCGGTTTCTTGTCATTAGTCACTTTTTCGCTCCTATGGATATCATATTGCCATGATTACCGACTATTCTATCCAAGCCGTCGCTATTAATGCGATTCCGCTTATTTTCGCCATTACCATTCATGAGGCAGCCCATGGTTATGCCGCACGTAAATTCGGCGATAACACCGCCTACGTTCTCGGCCGAGTAAGCTTAAACCCGGCTAAACACATTGATCCAGTCGGAACCATCCTCCTCCCGCTGGTCTTGATTTTGACTGGCTCCCCATTCCTCATTGGCTATGCCAAACCAGTTCCAGTGAACTATGGGCGCCTTAGAAACCCCAAGATTGATTCCATTTGGGTGGCACTAGCTGGACCAGGGTCTAACTTTATTCAAGCTGTGGCTTGGGCCGCCCTTTGGGTCATCCTGCAAGGCATACAGCTCGATGAGCCCTTTTTTACCGCGATGGCCGAGGCTGGCGTTAAGTGGAACCTAGCTCTACTGGTATTCAATCTACTCCCCATTCCACCCTTTGATGGCGGACGTATTCTTTCGGGGCTTTTGCCAACTCGCCAATCGCTCGCGCTCAATCAAATAGAGCGATGGGGATTTTTTATTGTTCTAGGACTCATGTTTACTGGAATGATTGGGAGCCTATGGATGCAACCGCTAGGCGATTTCTTCTTGGGAATCATCAATTTACTAGTAACCCCCTTGAAAATGATTTTTTAAGAATTTCACTCACAGCAAAAAATATTGAGCTGCGTTATGCTCAATCCGAGAAATTCAATAGCCCATTGAATATCCTAATCAACGGAGGCAACATATGAAGTTACAAACCATTGTTTTAAGCGCTACAGTCCTTCTGTCCACCACTATTGGAACTGCATTTGCACAGTTTCAAAACGCTGAAAAAGCAATTGATTATCGCCAAAGCGCACTTACTGTGATGGCTACTCATTTCGGCAGAATTGGTGCTGTCGTTAAAGGTGAAGCTCCATACAACAAAGAGGATGTCGCAAAGAATGCTGCGATCGTTGCCATGATGTCCACCCTACCTTGGCAAGCCTTTGGCCCAGGTACTGAAGGTGGCAAAGCGAAAGCAGATGTTTGGTCTGATAACGCAAAATTCAAAAGTGCCGCAGAAAAATTGCAACTGGCTACCATCGACCTGAACAAAGCAGCTCAATCCGGTGATTTGGATAGCATTAAAAAAGCATTTGGCGCTACAGGTCAAGCCTGTAAAGCCTGTCATGATGACTTTAAGAAGAAGTAATTAAATACCCAAGCATTACAGCAATCACACCGAGCAATAACAAAGCCAAGCCCCGTTGTGAAGCTCCATCCTTAGAGGCTCGACCCAAGTCGGCAGGCGCATATTGAGCCTCCTTACTTGGGTCAATTTCTTTATCACCAAGCAACATAGGTTTGATTAAATTTTCACCTTTGATTTTTTGATAAAAGAAAATTGCTGAGAGATGAAGCGCAATTAATGCGTAGATCACAAATTGATTAGCATGGTGAACTTGAGATAAAAGTCCAACAGTCGATTCGGAAACATGCTTGGCCAATGGGCCCTGAAAAGCAATCTCATCATCAGCAAATAAACCCGTGCATGCTTGAACTAAAAGAGCCGTCAACAAACCCATTACCGATAAGGCGCCCAAAGGATTATGGCCCAAGGTAAGTTTGGACTTACCTTGTATAAATTCCAAGAGACGCGCTGGGGTCGGAATGAAATTAATGAAACGAGCATGGGTTGAACCTATCAAACCCCACACGATTCTGAAAATCAAGAGCGTCAAAATACAATAACCAAAGTCGGCATGCCACTGCATCGCATTTCCACCAATATTGACGCTAATGATGCTGCTGACAATACACGCCACCAATATCCAATGAAAGAGGCGGATCGGTAAATCCCAAATTCGAATGATTTTTTTCATGCCAGTAGGATAAATCAATATCTCCCTTAAACTTAAGGGAATTCATGAAAACAAGCAAAGCCTTTAGAACCCTATTGTTGTACCGCGTTGGCGCCACCCTCAGCTATCAAATCATGATGGTTGCCGTTGGCTGGCATCTCTATGAGATAACCCATAGCGTTGTCTCCTTAGGCCTCATTGGACTTGCCGAACTCGTGCCGTATTTTGCCCTGGCACTCTACTCTGGTCATGCAGTCGATCATTACTCGCGCAAATTTATTTCTGCGATTGCATCGACAATTCATATTCTGGTAGCTTTGTTTTTAACCGCCATTGCAATTGGATGGCTTGCGCCGCCAGTACCCCTCATCTACACAGCCGTCGGCTTTATTGGTATTGCCAGAGCTTTACTGCGCCCCTCCTACCAAGCACTCTTTGGGCAAATTATTCCGCGTGACCAACTGACCAAATACATGGCGTATGCGAATGCTTCTTTCCAGATCTGTGTGGTAGCAGGGCCTGGACTAGGTGGTCTCATGATTGGCTTTACCAGTCTTACTTGGACCTATGTATTTGCGGCTTTGTGTGGCTGTATCAGTCTTTATGGAGTGACACTGATTCGAGTGCGACAAGAGAAGTCCTCGAACCAAACAACTCACTTCTTAAAAAGCTTCATGCAAGGCTTTGATTACGTCAAAAAACATGAGCTTATTCTCAGCACGATGGCGCTCGATATGTTTGCCGTATTATTTGGTGGCGCCGTATCCATACTGCCCGCCTTTGTCAGCGAGATTCTGCATGCCGGGCCGGAAGTGCTGGGTATTCTCAGAGCAGCCCCAGCTGCAGGTTCTGTATTGACAGGAGTTTACCTAGCCAGCCATCCAATTCTCAATGATTCGGGCAAGTATTTGTTTGGGGCGGTCGCGGGTTTTGGTTTGGCTATAGTCGGGTTTGGACTGTCATCACACCTCTGGGTGTGCGCTTTTTTCTTATTCATTTCCGGTTGCTGCGATTCCGTCTCCGTTGTTATTCGCAGCAGTATTGTGCAACTCACTACGCCAGATAATATGCGCGGTCGCATTAGCGCAATCAACGGTATTTTCATAGGCTCATCAAATGAATTAGGCGCCCTTGAGTCAGGCATTGCTGCCAGCCTCATGGGTCTAGTGCCTTCCATTATCTTTGGTGGAATTGCAACCGTAGGAATTGTTTTAATCACCTACAAGCTTGCGCCGCATCTCCGCAAGTTCCACATTCAAGATATTACTTAATTTCTGGCAAGTCTTTTTGAATAATCTTCAAGCCTTCACGCAATGCTTCTTGATAGCGCTCACGTTCGGCTTTAATACTTTCTGCGGTCCACTGAAAAAATCCTTCGCCCGTCTTCATACCAAATTTTCCACTAGCTACACGCTCGCTTAAACACTTGGCGATAGTAGAAGAGTTGCTCAATGAAGGATAGATTTTTGTGCCGCCCGCGGCATGCACCTCAAGCCCTGCATGATCTCGCTGCATGGCTGGCCCAGCTGCAATGTATCGAAAGCCAAAGCCAAAACGTACCGCTTTATCAATATCCTCGGGTGTGCAAATGCCCTCATCCACCATTGAAAAAGCTTCGCGTGACAAAGCATGCTGCAAGCGATTAGCCAAGAAGCCTGGCAAATCTTTCTTTACGGTAACGGGTACCATACCACATGCCGTCATTAAACGCGACAGGCTCTCACCAACCATGGGCGAAGTCTTTGCGCCATAAACCACTTCAACGCAAGGCACTAAATGCGCCGGCATGAAAAAATGCAGGCCAATCATGCGCGCAGCCGTTTTCAAGTCGCTAGCAATTTCGCTAATAGGAAAGCTAGTGCTATTACTCGCCAATACTGTCTCTGATTTTGCATACTGCTCGAGCTTGGCAAACAATTCTTGCTTGATATCTAGGCGCTCGGGCACGCACTCAATCACCAGATCAACATCGGACCAATCAATCTCCTCAAGAGACCCGGCTACGGTTAATAAATGAGTGCGGTTCTCATAACCTAGATCAGTCATTGTGTTTACAAAATAATCAGGCAAAAGAGCGCGCCTCTCAGTTGTAATCTCAACCACTTGAACGGCACAACCACCACGCGCGCAGACCGCGGCTACGTCGGCACCCATAGTGCCACCGCCTACGACTACGACCTTGGTTTCGGCTGGGGTAAACAACATCTCACTTCTCCTAAAAAGAGGTAAAAGTAGATTACAAATCCACTTACAATGACATCATTATTCCAACAAAAAAGTAAGTGAGACATGATCCCAGTCAATTCAGTACTGCAGGTCGGATTTTTTCCTGATTCCATGCAGGCGGAGATTAATCGCCGCTTCAGACCTACCTGCCTCCTAGACCCCAATGCGCCAGCCCCGGCAGGCAACTTTCAAGCCATTTTGGTGCGCTCAAACACCAAACTACCCGAGGCTCTGGTCAGGCAAATTCCTAGCATTCGTTTAGTAACAACCTGCGGAGTAGGCTACGACAACCTACCGCTGACTTACTTGAAGAAACAAGGCATCAAGGCTACCAATACTCCAGGGGTCTTAAATGATGCGGTTTGCGAGCTGGCAATTGGGATGATGTTTGGCCTCATGCGTCGGATTCCGGAATCTCAAGAGTTTCTTAAAAGCGGAGAATGGTCCAAGGGACTCTTCCCTCTTACCACCACGCTGGCCGGCAAAAAGGTGGGCATTCTGGGCATGGGGCGAATTGGTCAAGATCTCGCAAAACGCCTCGAGCCCTTCAAGGTAGAGATTCTCTACAATGGCCCCTCCAAAAAAGATGTGCCCTACCGTTACATTTCCAGCGTAAAAGAATTGGCCGAGCAGTCGGACGTACTTTTCTTGGCTTGCCCTGCCAGCGCGGCGACCGACAAGATCATTGATGCCGCAATCTTGGATGCTCTTGGATCAAACTCCTATCTCATCAATATCGCACGTGGCAGCGTAATAAATGAGTCAGCACTTTTAGATGCACTGCAGCAAAAAAGAATTGCTGGCGCAGCCCTCGATGTGTTTGACAATGAACCCAATCCTAATCCAGCATTTCTGAGTCTAGATAATGTTTTACTAACACCACACATCGGTAGCGCCACCTCGGAAACACGAATAGCGATGACCAATTTAGCCGTAGATAATTTAGAAGCTTTTTTTAATCAACAGCCACTTCTTACAGAAGTACGAAATTAACCTGGAGTCAGCATGACCATCACTTTGCACCCTTCCACATTGCCAGCAGTTCTTTCGCCAGTTCTCACACCATTCAACGCCGATGGTAGCCCCGATGCGAAAACTCTACTCAAACAATGTCAGTGGCTTGAAGCAAACGGCGTTGGCCAAGCGGTATTTGGCACGAACTCTGAAGCAAATTCGATGTCAGCCCCGCAAAAAATGAGCGCTTTGACAGCGCTGATCGCAGGCGGTCTGAATCCAGCTCATATGATGCCTGGTACAGGAGCTACATCGATTGATGCGACAGTCAATATGACTCGTCATGCGGTAAATCTCAAATGCGCCGGCGTATTAATGTTGCCACCCTTCTACTATAAAGATGTTACCGATGATGGCCTCTTTGCTTATTACTCCGAAGTCATTCAAAAAGTAGGCGATGCTGCATTGCAGGTCTACATTTACAACATCCCTCCCGTTACCAAGATTAATTTGAGCCTTTCTTTGCTCGAGCGTTTGGCAAAAGAGTACCCAAAGACTGTTGTGGGAATGAAAGATAGCTCTGGCGATTGGGCTTATACCGAATCTGTCATCAAGCTATTAGCCCCGGCTGGCTTCCGCGTTTATGCCGGTAGCGAAGTATTTTTGATGCGCACATTACGTGCTGGTGGCGTTGGCTGTATTTCAGCAACTGCCAATGTAAATCCAAAAGCAATTGCCGATGTGGCAGCCAATTGGCATGCTGCTGATGCTGACCAAAAGCAAGCGAATCTAGATCAGGTACGCGCTGTATTCGCGCAATATCAAATGATTGCAGGCATGAAAACAGCAGTAGCCCATTTCAGTAAAAATCCAGAGTGGCTCAGAGTGCGTCCGCCACTTATGCAATTGAATACAGATCAACAAGCCAAATTGCTTGGTGAATTACAAAAAATTAATTTCAGCATGCCTGGTCTGTAACTCACATCAAATTCAACCGGAGACAGAGAATGAACCTAATAAAAATAATCGCTCTATCACTCACCCTTTTATGGGGTGGTGCACAGGCACAAAATATTTCAATTGCCACTGGCGGTACGGGCGGCGTGTATTACCCAATGGGAGGCGGCCTTGCCTCAGTTCTTTCAAGCAAGGTTCCCGGCATGTCTGCGACAGCCGAAGTTACTGGCGGGTCAGTAGACAACCTTAACCTTATCGGCACCGGAAAACCCTATGTTGGTTTTGTCATGGCTGATGCAGCAAAAGATGCTCAAGATGGTCAAGATAAATTTGCGGGTAGAAAAATTGATCTTCGCACTCTGCTAGTTCTTTACCCAAATCTCATGCACGTCGTTAGCGTTGAAGGTGCGGGCGTAAAAACAATGGCGGATCTCAAGGGCAAGCGCATCAGTACTGGAGCACCTGGAAGTGCAACTGAAGTAATGGCATTTCGCTTACTTGAAGCAGCGGGGATCGATAAAGATAAGGACGTAAAACGTGAGCGCTTAAGCGTTGCTGAATCTGTCAACGCTATCAAAGACCGTAAGATTGATGCGTTCTTCTGGGTAGGCGGATTACCTACAGCGGGCGTTACGGATTTGGCCAATACACCCGGCAGCAAAATTGTCATGATCGACACCAACGAGCAAGTTGCCAGCATGAACAAGAAGTACGGCAACCTCTATTTCACTACAGTTATTCCCAAGGCTACTTATAGCGGCATGACTAAAGACAATAAAGTATCTGCCGTGGCTAATATTTTGGTGGTAAGTGCCAGCATGCCCGATGATCAAGCCTACAAAATTGTGAAGGCTATTTTTGAAAATCAAGCGGAACTGGTCCGCACACATCAGGAATACAGAAACGTTCACCTCGAGAATCAAAAACAACAATCAACACCAATTGCCTTTCACCCTGGAGCGCTTAAGTACTTCAAGGAAAAGAATGTAAAAGTAAATTAAGTTAATCAGGCCCACATGGGCTATGTAGCGTCACCATAAAAAATAGAAAAGTAGGTTGAGACATGAATAAAAATACAATTGATAACGCAACGCAAGCGCAATTAGACGCTTTTATCAAACAAGAGGAAGGCGATTCCAATGACTACAAGGGAATGCTCGCCAAATTTATTACCTTGGTGGCGGTTGGTATGTCACTCTTTCATTTGTATGCCGCCTATTCCATCGTCCCAACTCAAGAACTCAGAGTAATCCACGTAGCGCTAGTGCTATTCCTCGTGTTCCTCAGCTTCCCAATTGCCGCAAGTTTCAAAAACCGCCTCATGTGGTGGGATGTGTTAATCGCTATCGGATCTATTGCGATTGCGTATTACATTCTCAACGCCGGGGATGCTTTATTTGATAGAAACACCTTCCCAAATCACATGGATGTCTTTGTGGGCATCTGCCTCATCCTCATGATTCTTGAAGCCGTGAGAAGAACAAACGGCCTGATTTTGGTGGGTGTTACCGTTTTCTTTCTGCTCTACGCCCTCTTTGGTAATTACCTGCCGGCACCCTGGACACACAAAGGATACGATCTTGACCGTTTAGTCGGCTATATGTACATGACGCTTGAAGGCATCTATGGTACCGCGGTGGATGTGTCTGCTACTTTGATCATTTTATTTACGATCTTTGGCGCTTTCTTGCAATTTACCGGTGCAGGCAAATTCTTTATCGACTTCTCTTTCGCCGCCATGGGTGGCAAATCTTCTGGTGTTGGCAGAACCATCGTGCTGTCATCATTCTTGTTGGGCGGCCCATCGGGGTCTGGCGTAGCCACTACAGTAACCGTAGGTTCTGTAGCAGCGCCCATGCTTGAAAAAGTCGGTTACGAAAGAAACGCGGCAGGTGGTTTGCTAGCTGCAGGCGGCTTGGGCGCCATTATTTCACCTCCAGTTCTTGGTGCTGCCGCATTCTTGATTGCAGACTTCCTGAAGATTTCGTATTTGGATGTGTTGCTAATGGCAACCATCCCCACTGTTCTTTTCTACCTCGGCTTATTTGTCATGGTTGAAATCGATGTACGCAAATACGGCATGAAGAATATTCACTTCAAGGCAACTGAAACCGCATGGCAACTCACTAAAAAATACTGGTTTCACTTTTTCTCATTGATTTCGATTGTGGTTTTCATGTTGATGGGATTCTCGCCAACAATGTCCGTATTTTGGGCAACAGTGGTTTCGGCCGTCTCTAGCATGTTGCGCGAAGATACTGCGATCATTCCTTGGGCATGGTTCAAAGGCAAAGAGCCTTTTATCTCGGGGTTATACAACTCCAATCTCACTAAAGCGCTAGCCAATGGTTCGACCAGCGTTCTCGCTATTGCTGCAACTTGCGCAGGTGCTGGGCTAATCGTCGGAACGGTAACCCTGACTGGCTTAGGCTTGAAGTTCAGCTCAATCGTGATTCAATACGCAGGTGGATCACTCTTATTGACAACCATCTTTACAGCTCTGGTTGTGTGGGTTGTGGGTCTTGCGGTACCAGTAACGGCCTCTTATATTATTTGCGCTGTGATTGCGGCTCCAGCCCTCATTAATTTGGGCGTGCCAGCATTTGCGGCCCACATGTTTATCTTCTATTACGCCGTTCTCTCTGAAGTATCCCCTCCAACCGCACTCTCTCCATTTGCGGCGGCGGCGATATGCAAAGGAAACCCCTATAAGACAACCTTGCAAACCTGGAAATACGTTGCACCCGCAATCTTGGTGCCATTCATGTTTGTATTAGATCAATCGGGTACAGGACTATTGCTAATGGGCTCAATGGATGCCCTAGCGCAAGCAGATTGGATGCAAATCGCCTGGACTTCCTTTACGGCAGTGGTTGGCATCATCTGTTTAGCAGGCGGACTCCAGGGATGGTTTATTGAAAAAACCAAAATCTTTGAACGCATCATTATGGTGATCGCCGGCGTAGCGTTAGCTTACCCATCAACCGCAGCTGATCTACTTGGATTTATTGGGTTTGGTCTAGTGCTGATTACCCAAAGCATTACCCACTTAAAGTCAAAACAAACTACCGCATAAGAAGCAAGCAGTAGTTTGTCAGCCTAGATCAGTCCAACTTAATATTCGCCTTCTCCATCACTCGCTTCCAGCGGGTGATGTCTGAGAAATACAGCTCGCTAAACTGGGTTTGATTTAAAGGTGCAATTTGCACACCAGCCTTAATAAAACGATCCTTCATCTCTGGGGTACCCAAGATATTCAGGATGCCAGCGGTCAGCATATCCACTACCGCCTTAGGCGTTCTAGCTGGTACAAAAACGCCCTGCCATAAAGCCATGTCATATTCAGTGACACCTGATTCTAAAACGGTCGGTAGCTCCGGGGCTCCGCTAAAGCGCTGCTTACTGGTCACGGCTAGACCGCGAACTTTATCTGCCTTATAAAGCGGGTAGCCCACTGGCATTCCGGCAAAATAAAAATCAATCTGTCCGCCAAGGACATCCGTCGCCGCAGGAGATCCACCCTTATAGGGCACATGAATAGCTTGAGTGTTTGTCAGGGCTAGAAACAATTCGCCAGCCATGTGATCAGAATTTCCAATACCCGAAGAAGCAAAGCTCCGTTTTCCAGGGTTGGCTTTTAAATCCGCAATCAGCTGCGCAACGCTTTTGATCGGGGAGTTATTGTTGACAATCAAAATATGGGGTGTCGCAGAAACCCCTGCTACTGGAATTAAATCCTTCATGCCATTAAAAGGCAACTTTGGATTGGCGGCAACATTGATGGCCAACCCATTTTGCGCAAATAAGATGGTGTAACCATCTGGCGCGGCTTTAGCAACGGCATCGGCAGCAATACTTCCAGCCGCTCCGCCATGGTTCTCAACAATGATTGGCTGCTTGAGCAAGATGCTCAGATCCTGCGCAACCATTCGCCCGACAATATCGGTTGAGCTACCTGGCGCATACCCAATCATCATTTTAATAGGCTTGTCTGGATATGCGGCAACACTTGAACCAGCCGCCATTACAAACGAAGCGACGAGAATAAATCGACGGCAATACATCGCAATGAATGACGACTTCATTTTTATCTCCTAGTATTTTTTATAATTTATCGTTAACTATCGTCTCAACTACTATTCCAAAAATCAAGCCTATCGACAAGCTAGGCCATTAATACTTCCACTCCCCACTCTGCCGCACACGCGTTCAAACTTGCAAGCAACTCAGGAGAAATTGGAATACCCTCTTTATTGCGCTTAGCCGCGGTAGCGGCGCCACCTTCCCCGGGAATATGAATATGCTCAACTCCTGGCAATTTACTCGAGCGCGCAATATCTTCAACCACTTTAGTGACGCGCTCCAGAAATAGATCCACATCGCCAAATGCAGCTGGATCCACTGCAATAACTACCTGGCCCGTATTGGTTATGAGGTCATGATGCGCATTGAAATCAATCGTATCTTTGCCAGCAGCCGCGCCATTTAAAGATCCTGCCAGCAAGCTCACCATCAAAGCCAAGCCGTAGCCCTTGTAATCCCCGATGGGGAGCAAGGAGCCTTCGCTAGAGCGCTGCGGGTCGGTCAGGGGACTACCTTGTTTATCGATCATCCAACCTTCTGGCATTTGTTCGCCGCGCTGAGCGGCCAACTTCACCTTGCCATAAGCTGCCACTGTGGTGGCCATATCCAAAAGCACTATCGGGCGATTTTTGGCGGGGACCGCAATCGCAATCGGGTTGGTCGATAGCAACAAATCAATACCTCCCCATGGCGCCATATGATTGGCATTGCCAACGGCCATATAAATGCCTATCAAACCCGCTTCCGCAATCATGCGTACATATACAGAGGCGGCGCCTGAATGATTGCCATGATGACTACCAATCCAGGCCACTCCAAATTGGCGCGCTCGATCCATTGCCAACTCTACTGACTTAGCCATCACCAAATGACCTAGCGCATTATCTCCATTGAGCAAAACAGATGCACCACGATCTTTTTCCAATTCAATCTTGGGATGCAAATTTGCCCCGCCCGCTTTGATGCGCTTCATGTAGGCAGGCAGACGAAAAATACCATGTCCATCCGCCCCCGCTAGATCGGAACACACCATCAGCTTGCTAACTCTCCGGGCATCAACCGCCGGCGTACCCGCGGCAGAAAGTACTTGAGCAATAAATTCTTCGGCTCTTGCCACAGAAACTGTTTTCGCAAAAGTCATGTTTTATGCGATCTTGGTCCAAGCCGCTTTACCGGCATATTTTTTAACAGCGATTTCATCAAACTCAAAACCTAAACCAGGGGTTTTGTGCAACATCAAATCACCATTTTTAAAGCTCAATTGTTTGTTGATAAGTCTACGGAAATTCAGAACCTGATCATCTAAGAAAAATTCAACAAATCTTGCGTTGGGGGTGGCTGCTACTAATGGCGCATGTAAATCATGCATCCAATGAGGGCACACCGTGATGCCTTTCATGTCAGCATATGCAGAGATGCGGCGCCATTCAGTAATACCGCCACATACCGCGGCATCTGATTGCAAAATCGCTACGCCACCAGCATCAATGAGTTCCCTGAAGCGCCAACGACCCGCCTCTATCTCACCGGTAGCCACATTAATCTTTGTTTGACGAGCTAAGGCCGCATGCAAGTCAATCGCATCTGGAGAGAATGGTTCTTCAATCCAATAAGGGTTGTACGCCTCGAAACGGCGAACGTACTCGAGCGCCGTTGGCAAATCACGCCAAGCATTGTTCGCATCAAGAGTGAGCAACACATCATCGCCAACCGCTTTACGGGCTGCTTTAACGCGCGCCTCTTCCTCGCTCGGAGAAAGTCGACCCACTTTCATTTTGACAGCTTTGAAGCCTTGTTTAACGTAGGACTCCATTTCCTTACCTAACTTTGCAGGAGTCTTACCATCCAGGTAATAGCCACCACTTGCATAAGCTGGTACGCGGTCATCCACAACCGCACCGAGGTACTGATGCAAAGGCAGTTTTGCAGAACGCGCATTGAGATCCCAAAGCGCTGTATCGAGAATGGAGATGCCACGCATCACAGCGCCTGTTCGTCCCTGCAAAATGGACTCGTTATACATATCGAGCCAGAGGCCTTCGCTACGATGACTATTTTGACCAATCAGTTTTGGCGCAAGCAATTGCTCAACAGCAACCTTGGCAATATCACCACCCGCACTACCAACATAACAAAAGCCAATGCCTTCATTGCCGTCTTTACCACGCACCTTCACCAAACAATAGTGGCGCTCGGAAACTGTACGCGTTGAAAATGAAGTCACTTTATCTAAAGGTACGGCAACTGAGGTAATTTGTATGGACTCGATAATAGGCATATGGGTTCCTAGATCAAAAAATGATTGTATCTAGAATTTAAATCAATGGAGCATTCCTAAATCAGGAATAATTCAGGTTCAAACAAACTTGTTTAATGGAAGAAATATGAGCAAAGTCGTAGTCATTGGCACGGGCACAATGGGTGTTGGAATTGCAGCGGGATTTATGGCCTCCGGTACCGAGACAATTATTCTCGGACGCGATCAAGCTAAAGCTGATAGCGCCTTTAAAGCAATTGAAGCGTGCGCTGATACGATTGATCCGAAATGGCGCGAGCTTGGTGGAACACTGACTGGCGGCACCATCGCTAACTGGAATGATTGGGCCAATACCGACTTTGTAATTGAAACCGTTTCAGAGCGTATGGACCTTAAAAAAGAACTCTTTGCCGATTTGGATAAACGCGTTCCAGCTTACATACCAATTGGTAGCAATAGCTCGGGCTTCCCCATTAGCGATATTGCAAAAGGCCTTGCAAGTGCTCATCGCATGTTTAATGCGCACTACTTCATGCCAGCCCACGTAGTCCCTCTGGTGGAAATTGTTTTGGGTGAAAAATCAGACCCCGCCTTAGCCGAAAAAGTTTGCGAGTTCTATCGTGCTCATGGCAAAAAACCCGTTCTAGTGAAAAAAGATATTCCAGGCTTCTTGGCCAATCGCATTCAACATGCCCTCATGCGTGAAGCACTTTCCCTTGTACAAGAAGGCATTGCCACGCCGGACGATATTGATACCGCAGTGCGTTACAGTTTTGGCTTTCGCTATGCAGCAGTGGGACCCATGACTCAAAAAGAAATCTCGGGTTGGGAGGGTATGGCCTTGGCAGCCGAAGTTATTTATCCATCGCTCTCCAATATCACCGCACCCCCTGCTTGCGTGATGGATTTGGTGAAAGCCGGTAAGAGCGGCATTGCTAAAGGCGAAGGTTTCAAGAAGTGGTCCGCTGATGAGGCCGCTAAAGTGAAAAAGAATTATGACATTCGCCTAAAGGCTGCCTTCGAAGTTCTCAAGCTAGCGCCAGACGAAAATTAATTAATAGCAATATTCATAGCTACAGCAATACACTTAGGGGGAGTAGGTTAAATTGCTGCAATACAGCATCAATATCTGGGGGTGGGGCTCACATTATTAGATAATTACCCAGTGAAATTAAATGCGACCCACTTCCAGCGCCCATCTAAAGCGAAGTTGATCCTAATCGGGATTGCCTTTTTTGCGGCAATCCAATTACCCGGCACAGGGATGATCGGCGTAAGTCAAGCTCAAACTGCCAAAGCCACCGATAAGAAAACACCTCAGCGCATCAGAATTCAAAACACCAAGTCGATTGGCTTCAAAGACTCGAGTACCAGTAAGTCATACAAAGCCAATAGCTTGGATCCAGAGCTCTTTCGTAAAAAGGATCCAAGTGAACTAACGGGTGACACGATCGGCAATCTCGATTACCGCGTGCAACGGGGTTGCTATAGACGTAGCTTTAGCGAAGGCAATCTGCCCGCGAATTTGGGCATCAATGACCCTCAATTTACCGAATTCTTTAAGAACCAAACCAAGGGCTTTTTTGATCGCATGCGTGGGGATTGCATTCCCTATGCGCTTGCTTTAGGAAACCGCAATCGCTTTGATTCTTTAAGCATCATGAATGGTCCCATTCAGGATAGTAAAACAGAAATTTGGACTTTTACGCCATCCGCTGCAGACGGCTTCCTGGTACAACAAGATTACCTTCGAGATGAATCTAAGCGATATACCGAAATTGAGCTCCCCTTAAGAGATGTTCTATACGACCAACGCAAAGTCAGTGACAAGCTACCGGTTGAGCTTGTTTGGGAGCTAAACTCCCTCATCAAACAAATTTATCCAGAAGAAACCAACTCTCTTGAAAATTCCAATAGTGTTGTGCGTCTACTAGTTGACTTCGGTGATAAAGATCGCTGGGCGCAAATTTGGGCCGCTGAAATTCTAGATCCGAGCAATAAAGAAGTTTTTGCTAGCGCATTCTGGCTCGAACGCGACGGCATCCCAGGCGGATTCTTCACTGGAAGTGGCGAAGCCATTGAGCGCGCTTTCTGGACGAACCCACTGAGTTATCGACGTATCTCACGAGGGGTTGGAAATGTTCCAGTCTCTCGCAAGAAATCCACGAAGATCTCGGCCAACACCAATGCCACAGCCCCAGCAACAACCCCTCAACAACGCTATCGCGCCCATATGGGGATTGATTATGCGGCTCCAATTGGCACCCCAGTATTTAGTGTCGCAAATGGAAAAGTGGTACATCTTGGTTTCAGTGGCGCCTTTGGTAATCTCATCATTCTCGAGCATCAGGGTGGCTATCGAACTTATTACGCCCACCTCAGCAATTACAACGTAGAGCTTGAAGTTGGCAATGAAGTTCGACGTGGCTTTGAAATTGGCAATGTAGGCATTACCGGAAGATCAACCGGTCCTCACCTACACTTTGAACTCAGAAAAGATGGGGTATATGTAGACCCTTACTCCCCTCGCATGCAATTGGATTTATGGTCCATGCGTGACAACGAGAGCGGTCAACTCACCCGAGAAATTTTGCTACTGGGAAGTCCGCCGCAACTCTAAGGCAAGAAGCCCTGCTTAAAGAGTTACGCCAATAAAAAAGGGTCCAACAGGACCCTTTTTTATTTAAAGATCATCCCAACCTACCCAAGCACGAGAACTGGCAACTTAGAGTGCACGATAACCTCATGCGTTTCACTACCGAGCAACATGCCTTTAATGCCGGTGCGTTTATGTGATGCCATCACAATAACATCTGCTTTAGCCTTTTTGGCCGCGTCCAAAATACCTTCAGCCAAATTAGCGGTTTTAATATGAAGCGTCTTCGCCTTTAAAGCGGCGCCTAGCTGAGTCTGAGATTTTTTAAAAACATCCGCCGCATAGGCATCGCATGCCTTAGCGTGCTCTTTGGCGGTGATGCTATAGCCCATAGTACTATCTGAATAGGCCATTGGGGGCATTGGATCCGATACATAAACCAAAGTTACGCCAGCATCATCAGCCTTAGCTAGTTCAGCAACCTTTTTTAAAGATTTTTTGCTGATGTCAGAGCCATCCACAGGCACCAATAAATGTTTAAACATATCAACTCCCTTTAAATTGAACTAGTTCACTCATCTTTCGATCATAATGCTTATTATCAACCTATAAAAGTACAAAGGGTTAAAATTGCTCCGGTATTTATTGGTCTATCTAGTATTTCTATTCAGCCTTGTTGCCATCGACCTGGCTTGGCTATTGGGGCTTGCTAGAAATCTCTACCGCGATGAAATGGGCGATCTGATAGCCAGCGAACCCAAGCTTTGGGCTGGGCTGAGCTTCTACCTTTTGTATGCTGTTGGTGCCTGTATTTTTGCCGTCATTCCAGCCCTATCTAAACAGTCTTGGACTCATGCGCTGCAGTATGGCCTACTCTTTGGCTTGTTCTGCTACATGACGTATGACCTTACCAGCCTAGCCATCATCAGGGACTTTCCTGTTCGCTTGGCTTTCCTTGATATTGCCTGGGGCGCTAGCGTCACAGCAGCAGCCTCCAGTATTGCCTACTGGGTAGGCAATCGAATTTCCTAACACATAGATTCAATTTCTTTCGATGCTTTTTTACCCCAGAATTCTGAGCTCCTTTAAAGGCTACAACCGCACCCTTTTTACCAAGGATGTTTTTGCAGGACTTACGGTTGGGGTGGTTGCCCTGCCTTTAGCGATGGCGTTTGCTATTGCTAGTGGGCTTAAACCAGAAGCTGGTATTTTCACCGCCATCATTGCGGGCGGACTCATTTCATTACTGGGCGGCAGTCGGGTGCAAATTGGCGGGCCTGCTGGCGCATTCATTGTGATCGTGTACGGCATTGTTGATCGATATGGGGTCGCCAATTTATTACTTGCTACCGCGATGTCTGGGGTCTTTCTTTTTGCAATGGGTCTTCTGCGCCTCGGTACGCTAGTGCGATTTATTCCCATCGCGGTCATCATCGGCTTTACCAATGGCATCGCTTTTCTAATTGGGCTCTCTCAGATCAAAGATTTTTTTGGTCTAGCGATTCCAAAAATGCCGGCCAACTTTTTTGGGAGTATCCAAGCGCTGTATGTCGCAGCCGATACCGTTAACCTAATTGCACTAGCCTTGGCGATGGGAAGTCTGTGCCTACTAATTCTTTGGAGGCATTTCCAAAGTCGCTTAGGCTGGCTAAGTCATTTCCCTGGAACTGTGGTGGCCATGGTGCTGGCTACCATCATCACCTCAATCATGAATCTTCCAGTGGATACGATTGGGAGTCGTTTTGGCGGGATTCCCTCAGGCCTTCCCCATTTTGAATGGATCTCCGTCAGCTGGGATACCGCGCAGTTTGTGATCATGCCTGCCCTTACCCTAGCATTACTTGGTGCAATTGAATCTCTACTTTGCGCCCGTGTAGCCGATGGAATGATTCACGATCGCCATGAGCCCAACCAAGAGCTCATGGCCCAAGGTGTCGCCAATCTTATAAGTCCATTCTTTGGCGGCATGCCTGCCACTGGCACCATCGCCAGAACGGTCACCAATGTTCAAAGTGGTGGGAATACCCCCGTTGCCGGCATAGTCCACTCGCTGACGCTTTTACTCGTCATCCTATTTGCAGCGCCACTCGCCAAGAATGTGCCGCTCGCCAGCCTTGCCGCCATCCTCATGTTCGTCGCCTGGAATATGGGAGAGTGGAGTAAATTTTTCGATCTAAAGCAGTTCCGTCTTGCATACCGCTTCACCATGCTTGCGGTATTCTCGCTGACAGTGATTTTAGATCTGACTGTTGCCGTCCAAGTTGGACTGCTGCTCGCATTCATTACATTTATCTATCGCATTTCAAGTTTGTCTCGCTGCGAAATTGCTAGCACCCAAGACTTTCCAGAATTAGCAAATCAAGCGGGTCGTATTGATGCCTATCGCATCTATGGCGCCATTTTTTTTGGCGCAGTCCAACTACTAGAAAATATTGAGAAAAATTTACCAAGTGAAATCTTGATTCTCGACCTAAAAAATGTCATCTACATTGATGCCTCTGGAATGGATACTGTCCTGGAACTCAAACATCAGTGCGATGCTAGTGGCGTTAAATTAATCATTTGCGGACTGGCGCACCAACCACATGACGTGGCAGAACGCAGTGGCTTATTCGAGAAACTAAGTGCTGATAGTCAATACCCTAATCTCCACTTGGGCATTTTGGCTGCAACTACATCAGCCTAAGAAAAACAGAAACCACCTTTTAATAAAGCCTCGGGCAATACCCATGCTCGATATAAACCAAAACCACCAGCAGTCAAAAATAGAGTCGCCGACAAATAGCGGACCCAAGCATACTGCCCAAGCTGAGTAAGCGCCGCTGAAAATTTAGAGATTAACAATAGATTCGGTAAGGTGCCTAGGCCGAAAGCCAACATCAGTGCAGCGCCCGTGAATACGTCCCCCGACAAAAAAGCGAGGGGTAGCACGCTATAGACCAAGGCGCATGGGACTAGCCCCCATAGCATCCCGCTAAACCACCGCGAGGGTCTACTCGCCATTTGCCCAAAATATCGAGCCCAATAAGAGGCTATTCTGGCGCCAAACCATTTTCCGGCCGGTGCCCGACTTGTTTTACCCCTCCACAGCAAGCGAAGACCCATCCACACTAAAATACTAGCCGTAAAGGCGTAGAGAGGGCGCTGCAAGGGGATTAGGCTCTGCTGCCATACAAGCACCCCCAACCAAGCTGCCAAGCCCCCTAGAAGCACATACGTCGTTAGACGACCTAAATGCATGATTAATTGGAGGAAAAATAAGTCTGATTTGCTATGAATAGGGGCTGAAGTCGGGGCTGGGCGCTCTATTGCAGCCGCTATGCCCCCGCACATCAGAGCACAGTGCCAACCGCTCACCAGAGAGCCCAAAAAAGTGGCCAATAAAAGGCTGAAAGTTAACATTTAGCAGCCAAAACGAAGGGGGCAAAAAAACTGGGGTTTCACCGCAATAGAATAAACTGGTCTCATAATTACATCCTATATGAATTACAACACTTCCGACTCTCCAAACAGTAAATGCTCGGTTTGCGTACTGGGGCAATTTTGTCTTCCAGTTGGCCTTAGCACCAACGATGTCAGCAGAATCGATGCCTTGGTAAAAGAAAGAGCCCGTCTACAAAAAGGTGAAAGCCTATACCGCCATGGCGACCCCTTAAATTCTGTCTATAGCGTTCGTTTTGGGACACTTAAAACAGAATACTGTCTTCAGGATGGTCGTCAGCAAGTGATTGGTTTTCACTTACCCGGTGAGATATTGGGTCTGGATGGTATTGGCGAAGGTTGCTACCAATCAGATGCAATCGCACTCGAAGAAAGTGAAGTTTGCATTATTCGCTTTGACGCTTTTGAAGGCTTGGCCCAACAGATTCCAGTATTGCAACAACAGTTCCACCGGATCATGAGTCGCGAGCTCACTCAAGATCAACGCCACCTTCTCTCGCTCGGAACAATGCGTGCCGAAGAACGATTAGCCGCCTTCCTATTGAACCTATCGGAACGCTTGGCAGCGCGTGGATATCTCGATAATGAATTTGATCTGCGCATGAGTCGCGTAGAAATTGGTAGCTATCTTGGTATTCAAATAGAAACAGTTAGTAGGATGCTTTCTCGATTTGCAGAATCCGGCTTAATTCAGATCAAACAACGACACATTAAACTGATTGATATGAATGGTTTGCATCAATTGGCTGGTAATTCAAATACAGAAAAACCATGCGCTGTTCACCTGCCAAGACAAGGGGCTTAAAGTAAGTCTTCGTCTATCGATTCATTATTGGTAGATGCGTTTGCTCCTGGCAACATATAAGCAGTGAGCACGCTGGAGGTGGCGCAAAAAGCCCAAATCACAAAGAAACTAATGGTGTAAATTCCCTGGTCAAAAATATCAGGGTGACGCCCAAAAAATATCAACTCAGACGGCTGAATAAAGGTAAATAAGAAGCCTTCCGCCAATCCAGACACCAAGAAAGATGGCCACAAAATCCCAATGAGACGACGGTATTTCATTTGGCAGTCTGCTCAACCTTAAGACCCTGACTCACAACACCATCATGCAAAGGCACATCAGCGTACAAAAAGACCGCCAACCAGATAGTGATAGCGCAACCAATCACGGCAAGCGCGGGTCCGCTGATCAACAACCAAGGCCACATCTGCTTCCACCAAGGTTTGATTATGATCTGCTCTGTCATATAGATATTTTCCAAGTTAGCCTAAAAAAATTAGCGGGGAATAATAAAACTAGATTTTTCATCACGAGATCTGGGAATAGTTTGACCACCCACCATTTCTTCTGCAGTAATAGCAAACTGAATCGGATAATTTCCTGGTTCATTCTCGCCCATTGTGGTGCGAATTTTAATAGGAAGCAACTGGTTGCTAGCCGGACCAACGTCAATGTATCCAACCTCTCTGCCTTGAGAATCTAAAACCGTCAGATCCCGTAAACCAGAAGCCTTCACCTGAACCCTCATCGGATTTTCAGAGACATTCATGATCTGAATACGATAAATATTTTCAATGCTTACCCCATCAACTTCGCGGGCAAGTGCGCCACGATCCCGCATGATGTCAACACGCAGAGGATTGCGAGTTCCCAACGAAATCAAGAAGGCAGCAGTCAGAACAAGAATGAAAGCGCTATAGACCAATACCCTGGGACGGAAAATATGCTTAATCGCACTTTGATTGGACTCTTTATCTTCAATCGCTCGCTCGGTTGTATAACGAATCAAGCCTTTTGGATAGTCGACCTTTTCCATGACCTGGTTGCAAGCATCAATACATGCGCCACAGCCAATACACATATATTGCAAGCCCTCACGAATATCAATTCCTGTTGGGCATACCTGAATACAAATACTGCAATCAACACAATCACCCAGACCCAATGAATTATGGTCGGCAGACTTACTGCGACTACCCCTAGGCTCACCGCGAACTTTATCGTAAGTCACCAAAAAAGTGTCCTTATCCACCATCACGCTTTGGAAGCGCGCATAAGGGCACATGTACTTACATACCTGCTCGCGCATAAAACCAGCATTACCCCAAGTAGCAAAACTATAAAAACATAGCCAGAACAACTGCCAAGGGCCAAGGGCCAGATGCAATATCGCAACACCCAAAGTCTCTATTGGCGTGAAGTAACCAATGAAGGTAAAGCCCGTCCAAAAAGCCAATAAGACCCACAGCAAATGCTTGGTGATTTTGATGCGCCACTTGCGCAAACCCCAAGGCCATTCCTCACCATCTAAACGAATGCGCGCAAAACGATCACCCTCAACCCTGCGCTCGATCCACATAAAGATTTCGGTATACACAGTCTGCGGGCAAGCATAGCCACAAAATAGGCGCCCAGCTACGGCCGTGAAAAGAAAAAGCGCCAACGCCGAAAGGATCAGCAAGAGCGTGAGATAAATCACGTCTTGAGGCCACAGCACTAAGCCAAAGATATAAAACTTACGCTGAATTAAATCAAATAGAACGGCTTGACGTCCATTCCAACTGACCCATGGAAGGCCAAAGAAAAGCAACTGAGTGGCAAGAACCACAAAAACACGCCAACGAGCAAAAAGCCCGCTGACTGATCTTGGGTAAATCTTCCGCCGGACCTCGTAAAGAGATTCCTCGATGACATCTATAGGAACGGGCTTCCCACCAACCGGCGACTGATCTGGCACGACTACTTAGCTTGCGCTAACTTATTGTTCGATAAACCCCAGACATAAGCAGTTAATACCTGAATCTTTTCAGGGCTTAACACTTTATCTTGAGCTGGCATCATTGCGTTGCGACCTTTTGTAACGGTCTCAATAATAGTTGCCTCTGAACTGCCATATAACCAAGTCTTATCGGTTAAATTCGGCGCGCCAAGAGCAATATTGCCTTTTGCGTCCGAACCATGACAGGCCACACAATTCGCTTTAAATACTTCAGCGCCAAATGCAGCTTTTAAATCATCAGCTGGTAGGCCCGAAAGGCTACGCACATAGTTAGCGACATCCACAATCTGTTTAGCAGTCAACACAGCGGCGAACGGCGGCATTACACCACCGCGACCATAGGTGATCGTGGCCTTAATATTTTCTGGTGAACCACCGTAGAGCCAGTCGTTATCGGTCAAATTAGGAAAACCTTTCGCACCACCAGCATCAGAACCGTGGCACTGCGCACAAGAGTTCAGGAAGAGACGTTGACCCATTTGACGCGCGGCAGGATCGGCGGCAACTTGCTCAATGTCCATCTTCACATACTTAGCGTAAACAGGCTTCAATTCATCGTTGGCGGTAGTCATCGATTGCATTAAGGCGCCATCGGTACTGTAACCCAAGACGCCTGGATTGGAGCCTAAGCCTGGATACAAAACCAAGTAACCTAAAGCAAAAATACATGAGATCAAAAACATCCACATCCACCAACGCGGCAACGGATTATTTAACTCGCGCAAATCACCATCCCAAACATGGCCAGTGTCACTCACTTCGCCATCCGGTTTGAGAATGGCCTTCACCTTGCGAACGGAAAATAATAGCCAGATGCACCAAAAAATACCCACTAGGGTTACTAAGGCGATATAGGTACTCCAGCCAGCACCAAGAAAGTCACTCATGATTTATCCTTACTGAATTCATCGGGAAGATCGAACGGAAGTTCGGCGGATTCTTGATTGGCAGACTGTCTTTTTGCAGACCAAGCCCACCACACGATTCCTAAAAAAAATACCAAGCCAAGCAATGTAGATATAGCTGAGAGGTAGGGGGCAATATTTTGCATATGATTCGCTCCCAAGTAATTACTTGGCAACTACCTCGTCAACAGTAATGTATCTACGGTTAACGCCCAAACCCTGGAGGTAAGCGATCAGAGCGTCTAACTCAGTCTTACCCTCAAGCTCTTTAGGCGCATTGGCAATCTGCTCATCGGTATAAGGCACACCCAAACGACGCATTGCGATTAAATGCGACTGAATTGAGCTTGCATCCGCTGGATTTTTTGCTAACCATGGGTACGCAGGCATATTAGATTCAGGCACTACATCACGCGGATTATTTAAGTGAATCTGATGCCATGCATCTGAATATCTACCACCAACACGCGCTAAATCCGGTCCGGTACGCTTACTACCCCACAAGAATGGGTGATCAAATACAGACTCACCGGCCAGCGAGTAAGGGCCGTAACGCTCAACTTCTGAACGCAATGTCCGAATCTGCTGGGAATGGCAACCCATACAACCTTCGCGCTGATAAATATCACGGCCAGCTAGGCGCAAGGCTGAATAAGGCGTAACACCAGGACTTGGCTCAGTCGTTGAGTGCTGGAAAAATAAAGGTACGATCTGCACCAAGCCCGCAACAGCCACTGCTGCGATAGTGGCTACGATCAGCCAACCAACATTACGCTCAAGCGTTTCGTGGGAAAAAAATCGACGTTGTTCTGACATGTTCTTATCCTTAATGAGCAGCTATGGACGCTTGTGGAATAGGGGCGTCTATGAATTTTTTATTGATAACAGTCTTGTACACGTTGTAAGCCATCAACAACATGCCGCTTAAGAAGCACAAACCACCTAACAAACGAATTACATAGAAGGGATAAGTTGCCTTAACAGTCTCAACAAAGCTGTAAGTCAAAGTTCCATCAGGCTCGAAGGCTCTCCACATCAAACCTTGCATCACGCCGGCAATCCACATTGCAGCAATGTAAATCACCACACCAATAGTTGCGATCCAGAAATGCAATTCGATTAACTTAGTGCTGTACATATCCCGCTCACCAACCAAACGAGGAATCATGTAGTACATGGAGCCGATCGAAATCATAGCCACCCAACCTAAAGCGCCGGAGTGCACATGTCCAATGGTCCAGTCTGTGTAGTGCGACAGGCTGTTAACCGTCTTGATAGACATCATTGAGCCTTCAAACGTAGACATACCGTAGAAAGACAATGCAACCACCAAGAATTTCAGGATTGGGTCACGACGCAATTTATGCCATGCGCCAGATAAAGTCATGATGCCGTTGATCATGCCACCCCAGGATGGAGCTAACAAAATTAAGGAGAACACCATACCCAAGGATTGAGTCCAGTCTGGCAAGGCTGTGTGTTGCAGGTGATGAGGACCCGCCCACATATAAGTAAAGTTCAAAGCCCAAAAGTGGACGATGGACAAACGATATGAATAGATTGGGCGCTCAGCCTGCTTGGGGATGAAGTAATACATCATACCCAAGAAACTAGTGGTCAAGAAGAAGCCAACTGCATTATGACCATACCACCACTGAATCATGGCATCTTGCGCGCCTGAATAAGCAGAGTAAGACTTAAACAAACTTGCAGGCATCTCAAGGTTGTTGACAATGTGCAAAATCGCAATGGTCAAAATATAAGCGCCAAAGAACCAGTTAGAAACATAAATATGTTTTGTTTTGCGCTTAATGATGGTGCCGAAGAAGACGACCGCATAGGCAACCCAAACGATGGTGATCAAAATATCAATCGGCCACTCAAGTTCTGCATACTCTTTAGAAGTAGTGATGCCCAAGGGTAATGTAAGGGCGGCCGATACGATCACCGCCTGCCAACCCCAGAAAGTAAATGCTGCTAGCTTGTCACAAAATAGCCGCACCTGACAGGTGCGCTGAACGATGTAATAAGACGTAGCAAAAAGCGCGGAACCACCAAAAGCAAAAATAACCGCATTGGTATGTAATGGACGCAAGCGACCATAACTCAACCAAGGGATATTGAAAGTGATTTCCGGCCAAATGAGCTGAGCAGCGATGATAACCCCCACCAACATACCCACAATTCCCCAAAGCACAGTAACAATGGCAAATTGGCTGACGACCTTGTAATTGAAGGTGTCTTGATTACTCCCCACGGTAAGTCCCATGGTCTCTCCTTTTTTGTGACCTAACAGCAACATAATCCAAATGAACTGGATTCATTATCAAATCAGGCCCTAAAAAGGCGTTTGATCCACATCAAAAAGGGCGCGAGTGTTTGGTCACTCACTTAGAAAAAATACAAAACTATTGTTTTGGAGAGGGCTCTATCTTGCTGACGACTTTGGGGGTGTCATCGTCCATCAATATTGACTGTCCGGGACCATCAAGGTCATCAAACTGACCATTTTTTACAGACCAGCGCAAAATCCAGGCCAAAACACCGACCAAAACCAAAGATAAGGGAATTAAGAGAAATAGACTTTCCATAACGTAAGTCTAAGCCTTTCTCAGGCGCCAGGCATTCAAAGTTACTGCTAGTGAGGATAAAGACATTCCGACCCCGGCAACCCAAGGATTGACCAAGCCCATCATCGCCGCAGGAATAGCCACTAAGTTGTAGATCAAGGCCCAAATAAGATTCTCTTTAATGACCATTTGGGTTTTATCAGCGAGCAATAGTACTTTTGAAAGAGGCTCTAAAGAGCTCGCAGTCAAAATAGCATCTGCCCCCGCTGAAGCTAGAGGCGCTCCCGCGCCGACTGCAATTGATATATCCGCCCGCGCAAGCAAAGGCGCGTCATTAACACCATCTCCAATCGCCCATACAAAACGTCCAGCCTTTTGCAGGCGCTCGATATAGTCGTACTTATCTTCAGGAGTGCATCCGCCACGATAACTTTTAATACCCACTCGCTCTGCCCACCAGGCTACCGTTGCTGGATCATCCCCTGATACCAAATGCACAGCAATGTTGCGAGACCTTGCGGTTGCTAGCAAATCCTCCAAGCCAAGTCGCGGAGTATCTAAAAAAACAAAGCTGGCGATCAGCCCCTGCGCATCCGCCAAATGCACTTGACCATATTGCCCTATCTCGGCATTTTGATGAACACCAATCCAAGTTGAACTGCCCAAACGGTATGAGCCCGAACTTAAGCCCTTGCCAAGTTGGTTGCGAACAGGGTCGGATAAAACCGGGAGTGCGAGGTTTTCCAACTCAGTAGCGCGCAACAAAGAAAGCGCCAAAGGATGTCGTTGACCAGCCTCGATAGCGGCCGCCAAAGCTAAAGCATCTTCACGTCGATATCCCGTGCGTAAATTAACGATTTCTTGTAGCTCCGGCTTGCCCATGGTTAAGGTGCCGGTCTTATCTAAGACGAGATCATTCGCTTTTACCAGGCCTTCCATCACGTGACCACGCACAACCAATAAACCCAATCTAGTAACGGCACCCTGAGCAGCAGCCATTGCCGTGGGCACAGCAAGCGATAAAGCGCAAGGACAACTAGCCACTAGTACAGACACTAAAACAATCCAGGCTTTGCTCGGATCGATATACAACCAAATTGCCGAGGATAAGAAAGCGCCCAGCAATAAGAAGCCAACAAAGTATCCGGCCCACTTTTCAGCAAGACTCACCATTAACGGCTTCGCCAATAGAGCCTGATCTAACAAGGAAGCGATACCGGCAATCCTAGTGGACTGCCCCACTGCTTCAACCCTCATGATTAAGGGATTCAAAATGTTGTGAGTGCCCGCATAGATGCGATCGCCAATTTTTTTATCGATAGGCTTGGATTCACCCGTCAGCAAAGATTCATCTACAGCACTCTCGCAAGCAATCAACACTCCATCTGCAGGCACAACCTCGCCCGGAGGAACTCTCAATATTTCTTCTGGTCTGCAATTAACAACGGGAACTAATTCAATTTGCTGAGATTGGGGATAATCAAGCACACGCTCGCAAGTTGCTGGCAACTGTTTTGCCAGGGCCTCGGCACCACCTTGCGCATCCTGCCTTGCAAGCAACTCAACATAACGAGCGGCGAGAATAAAAGCGACAAACATAGTGATTGAATCAAAATAGCTTTGACCTGAGCCCGCAATTAAGTTGATAGTCCCCGCGATAAATGCCAAAGCAAGAGCTAACGCAATCGGGACATCCATGCCCAACATGCGACTCTGCCGAAAGGAGCGAACGCTGCGCCATGCAGCCTGAAAAATCGGCCCAGCCGAATAGACCATCACCGGCACAGTCAAAGCCCAGCTTGTCCAGCCCAATAGCAAGTCATACTCGACCGTAATGTCATTGGCACCCATATAGGATGGCCACGCATACATCATGACCTGCATCATGCCGAGCAATGCAACACCCAGCCTAGTGAGCAATTGACGCTTTTCTTTTTTAGCCCTATCCAGAGAAAGCGAAGGCTCAAATGGCCAAGCCTCATAGCCGATTCTCTCAATCTCAAACAGCAAACGCGCTAAGCTTGTTTGCTCTGACGAAAAAGTGATCTTGACTTTTTGGGTCACATAATTAATTTGCACTTCTTTAACGCCAATCGTGTGGCGCAAATGTTGCTCGCACAACCAAACGCAAGCGGCACAACGAATCTTTTCTAAGCGCAGCGTAGTTTCAAGATCGCCCTTTTCGCCTAGCGGACG
>Ga0364908_10124_pt1 | contig 27383 bp, 21 predicted proteins | sample ExccelJu500002D4_2_FD_206965 | JGI IMG/M metagenome (GOLD analysis project Ga0364908, IMG submission 206965) | Enriched cells from Trout Bog Lake Hypolimnion, Wisconsin, USA - BchlTB.July02.5000.02.D4 | ecosystem: Environmental > Aquatic > Freshwater > Lake > Hypolimnion/Profundal zone | place...
GTCGCGTGGGATTGGTTGAAGAAATTCCTTATTTAAAGAATCAAGAAAGACTCACATTCGCTCGTTGTGGAATAACGGATCCCATTTCTGTTGCCGACTACAAAAAACATATTGGCTACGAAGGAGTTGCCCGTGCACTTCAGATGTCGCCTGAATCAATCGTTCAGGAAGTCACCGACTCTGGTCTACGTGGACGTGGGGGAGCGGCTTTCCCAACGGGAATTAAATGGAAGACAGTACTTGGCGCAGTAGCCGATCAAAAATATATTGTTTGCAATGCCGATGAAGGTGACTCGGGCACTTTTGCGGACCGCATGATTATGGAAGGCGATCCGCATCTCTTAATTGAAGGGATGCTGATTGCTGGCATTGCAGTAGGAGCAACTAAAGGCCTTATCTATATTCGCTCCGAATACCCGGAGGCCTATTACGTTCTTCAAGAGGCGATTAAAGCAGCTAAAGATGCGGGATATTTGGGTAGCAATATTCAGTGCTCAGGAAAAGCGTTTGAACTTGAGGTCCGTTTGGCAGCTGGAAGTTATGTCTGTGGCGAAGAGACTGCTTTATTGGAGAGCCTTGAAGGCAGACGCGGAATTGTCCGTGCCAAGCCACCACTTCCCGCGCTAGAAGGTCTATTTGGAAAGCCAACGGTTATTAATAACGTGCTTTCATTTGCAGCGGTGCCAACAATATTGGCGCAGGGTGCCAACTTTTATATGAACTACGGAAGTGGTCGATCACGCGGTACTTTGCCATTTCAGCTGGCTGGCAACCTTAAACATGGCGGCTTGGTGGAAAAGGCGTTTGGCCTAACTTTGCGTGAATTGTTATTTGATTTTGGTGGCGGCACAGCAACCGGAAAGTCAATGAAGGCCGTTCAAGTTGGCGGCCCATTAGGCGCTTATCTTCCCGAATCACAATGGGATACGTCAATGGACTACGAGGCCTTCGCCGCGATAGGGGCTGTACTTGGTCATGGCGGCGTTGTTGCTTTTGACGAAACCATTGATATGTCAAAGATGGCTCGTTACGCGATGGAGTTTTGTGCTCTAGAGTCTTGTGGCAAATGTACTCCTTGTCGAATTGGTTCTACCCGGGGGGTGGAAGTGGTAGATCGCATGAAAAATGGCGAAGAACCACAAGCGCAAGAAGTTTTACTGAGAGACTTATGCGATACCATGCTCAATGGATCTTTATGCGCCATGGGTGGTATGACTTCATATCCAGTTTTGTCAGCATTAAATCACTATCCAAAAGATTTTCAACCAAATACAAATAAGACTACTGAAAAGCGTGGAGATAAATATGAACCAGCTTAATGGCATTGACTTTGGTACCCCAAAGAGTGAATCAACAGAGTTAGTTGCATTGGAGATTGATGGTGTAAGTGTTTCCGTTCCAAAGGGAACGTCGGTAATGCGTGCATCGATTGAGTCTGGAATTAATGTTCCAAAGCTGTGCGCTACCGATAGCTTGGAGAGTTTCGGTTCTTGCCGTCTTTGTATGGTGGAGATCGAAGGTCGAAGGGGTTACCCAGCATCCTGTACAACGCCTGCTGAAAATGGAATGAAGGTAAGAACTCAATCTCCTAAACTTCAGTCTCTCAGAAAAGGCGTGATGGAGCTTTATATCTCCGACCATCCACTTGATTGCCTGACTTGTCCGACAAATGGTAATTGTGAGTTGCAAACTATGGCTGGCACTGTTGGTCTTCGGGAGGTGCGCTATGGCTATGAAGGCAAAAACCATTTAGACCTGAAAAAAGATGAATCCAATCCTTACTTCACTTATGACGCATCAAAGTGCATTGTTTGTAACCGTTGCGTACGCGCATGTGAAGAAACTCAAGGTACCTTCGCCTTAACGATTAGCGGTCGCGGTTTTGATTCAAGAGTATCGTCAGGCCAAAGTAAAACATTTATGGAGTCTGAATGCGTTTCATGTGGCTCCTGTGTTCAAGCTTGCCCAACAGCAACCTTAACTGAAAAGTCGGTAATTACTTTGGGGCAGGCTGAGCATAGCGTTACTACTACTTGCGCCTATTGTGGTGTTGGTTGCTCCTTTAATGCGGAGATGAAGGGCGGCGAAGTTGTGCGAATGGTGCCCAATAAAAATGGTGGCGCCAATCATGGACATTCCTGCGTGAAGGGTCGTTTTGCTTGGGGTTACGCTACCCACAAGGATCGTATGCTCAAGCCGATGATTCGTTCAAAAATTACCGATCCTTGGAAAGAGGTAAGCTGGGAAGAGGCTCTTACATATGCAGCCACTGAGTTCCGTCGTATTCAGGGCAAATTTGGCAAGGATTCAATTGGCGGCATCACTTCCTCACGTTGCACTAATGAAGAAGTTTATTTAACGCAAAAGTTAATTCGTGCCGCGTTTGGCAATAACAATACAGATACTTGTGCTCGTGTATGTCATTCCCCAACAGGATATGGCCTGAAACAAACCATCGGTGAGTCTGCTGGAACGCAGACTTTTGACTCAGTAATGAAGTCGGATGTCATTGTTGTGATGGGCGCTAACCCTGCTACTGGACATCCAGTTTTTGCATCACAAATGAAGCGTCGCTTGCGTCAAGGCGCCAGGTTAATTGTGATCGATCCTCGCACCACTGAAATGGTTAAGTCACCACATATCAAGGCTGACTACCATCTAAAATTGCGACCTGGCACAAACGTTGCGATTGTTTCAGCTTTAGCTCATGTGATCGTTACCGAAGGTTTTCTCAAGGAGGATTACATTGCTGAACGTTGTGATGAAAAGTCATATAAAGAGTGGAAAGAGTTTGTTTCTAGACCAGATAATTCACCAGAAGCAATGGAAGAGGTAACAGGTGTTCCTGCCGATCTGATCCGAGGCGCCGCACGTCTTTATGCAAAAGCAAATAATGGAGCAATTTATTATGGCCTCGGTGTAACGGAGCACGCCCAAGGATCTACAACCGTCATGGGCATTGCAAACCTGGCTATGGCGACTGGTAATGTAGGTCGTGAGGGTGTGGGCATTAATCCATTGCGCGGTCAGAATAATGTACAGGGTTCGTGCGATATGGGCTCTTTCCCACATGAGTTGCCTGGTTATCGCCATGTTTCTGATGCCACTACTCGTACCATGTTCGAGGATGTCTGGGGTGTGAAACTGGACCCAGAGCCAGGACTTCGCATTCCAAACATGTTTGAGGCTGCATTAGATGGAACATTTAAAGGTCTTTACTGCGTAGGTGAGGACATTGTTCAGTCCGATCCGAATACTCAGCATGTCTCTGCCGCGCTAGAAGCGATGGAATGCATTGTTGTTCAGGATATATTCTTAAATGAAACGGCTAAGTATGCGCATGTCTTCTTGCCAGGCTCATCATTTTTGGAAAAAGATGGAACATTTACCAATGCCGAGCGTCGTATTTCTAGGGTTCGCAAAGTAATGCCTCCTAAGGCGGGAAAATCGGATTGGGAAACTACTCAGGCCTTATCTAACGCCCTAGGCTACCTAATGAACTACAAGCATCCATCTGAAATCATGGACGAGATTGCTGCGTTAACTCCGACATTCCATAGCGTAAGCTATGAAAGATTGGATGAATTGGAAAGTATTCAATGGCCTTGTAATGAGCAGGCGCCAGAAGGGACTCCAACCATGCATATTGATCAATTTGTGCGCGGCAAAGGTAGGTTCATCATTACGCAGTATGTTGCTACTGATGAGAAGGTTACTCGCAAATTCCCATTGATTCTGACAACTGGACGCATCTTATCTCAATACAACGTGGGAGCACAAACCCGTAGAACTGAAAATAATAAGTTCTATAGCGAGGATCGCTTAGAAATTCATCCTCACGATGCTGAAGAGCGAAATATCAAGCAGGATGATTGGGTGGGCATCGAGTCTAGATCGGGTCAAACCGTATTGCGTGCAACCATAACAGAGAAGGTTCAGCCTGGCGTGGTTTACACAACATTTCATTTCCCGGAATCAGGTGCAAACGTGATCACTACGGATAACTCAGACTGGGCTACCAATTGTCCTGAATACAAAGTTACGGCAGTTCAGGTAATGCCAGTTACTCAGCCCTCGCAGTGGCAAAAAGAGTTTAAACAGTTTGATCGGCTTCAACAAGAGCTCCTACATGCCAGTAATGCGCTTACTCAATCTTGAGGTTTGACATGATAAATACAGAAGGATTAGATCTGGCTTCCACGGTCCTTGAGAAGCTCAAGGTAGATCGCTGGAAAAACTTTAGCCACAGCACATCGGAAGATTTGGTAGCAGTGGAGACTCCGGTGGCCATTGAGTACAACGGAATATCACATGCTGTGATGTTAGCCTCACCCGCCAATCTGAAGGATTTTGCTTTAGGCTTCTCTTTGACCGAAGCCATTATTAAGCATGCCGATGAGATGTATGACTGTGAGGTTGGGTATCAGCAAGATGGCATCGTAGTTAGGGCGACAATTTCTTCCAAGCGTTTTGTTGAATTAAAAGATAGAAGACGTAACCTAACTGGTAGAACGGGTTGTGGATTGTGTGGTGTTGAAACTATCGAGCAGGCAGTTCGTCATCATGAGCCTATAGTGCATAGAAACTTGGTTTCAGAGCTGTTGCTTTCTCAAGGAGTGCAGAAGATGCAAGATTTACAGCCAATGCATAAAAGTTCTGGTGCTACCCATGCTGCCGCTTGGATGGATCCAGACGGTCAAATTATTTGTGTCCGTGAAGATGTGGGTCGACACAATGCCTTAGATAAATTGATCGGTAACCTTTCTTACTGGGGGCGTGACTTCTCGCGAGGTGTAGTCCTCATTACCAGCAGGGCAAGTTATGAGATGGTTCAAAAGTGCACTGCAATGGGTATCGGTTTTATTGCTGCAATTTCAGCGCCTACTAGCTTGGCCGCTCGTCTAGCAAAGGATTCAGGCGTAACTTTGGTCGGGTACATGCGGGAACAGAGTTATGTAGCTTATTCGCATCCCGAACGCATCACAAAAGAATAAAAGTGAGAAATTAGAATGGATGCACATCATTTAATAAAAATGGCCAACCAAATTGGCGCTTTCTTTGAGTCTATGCCGGATAAGAAAGAAGCCCAAGAGGGGGTCGCCAACCATATTGAGAAGTTTTGGGATCCTAGAATGCGAAAGGCGTTTTTGGGTGCCATTGATGCCAATCAAGATGAAGCTCTTAGCAAATTTGTTAAAGAAGCAATTACATCTCACCGTAGCCAACTTGCTTAAGTGAGTAATCGGATTGCCTTGGAGGCATTACTAAGTCGCCACTCTTTGGGTGGTAAGTATTTGATAGAGCCAGGGCCAACCAGCGCGGAGATAGAGCTTATTGCAAAGGCGGCCTTACGGGCCCCAGATCATGCTGAGCTTGTTCCTTTTCGTTTTGTTGTTGTTCGGGGTGATGCGCGCAAGAGGTTGTCTGATTTATTTGAGGGTTATGCGAAGTCGGTTGGTAAATCGATTGAGTCTTGCAAAATCGAAAGCGATCGAGCCTTAAATATTCCTGTCAGCATTGCCGTAATTGCTCGCATTGATATGAGTCACCCCATTGTTCCCGCACATGAGCAGTGGATGTGTATTGGGGGTGCGGTAGCAAATGCGCTTAATGCAATTCACATGCTGGGTTATGCGGCAAAGATGTTAAGTGGCGGCAAGGTCGGAGATAAAGCAATTGTAGATGCCCTCTGTATTCCGGGAGAGGCTCTTGTTGGGTGGATTGTTGCAGGGACTCCAGCAAGGCCATTAAATGAAAAAACTCCAAAATCGGTTGCAGATTGCATTTCTTATTTCAATTAATTTTTTTGGTTTTGAAAATTGAACTTGATTAGTAAATTACTCATAAGCCAAACTCAATGTCGTAGTAAGGAAATTAAATGAGGGCCATGGAAAAACACTAAACTACCAAACAACGGCAGAATGTTTTACCCAATCTGTTGCATCGACGAGTTGCAATCAAGGTCGAAAAGCGACCGATAGACCAAAAGGTATTGGTTGTTTGTTTTTGGGTTGAGTATCGACTGTCAAAAGAAGGTATTTCGAGGTTGGTATCTCGGGTGATTCGTTGCTTGAAGTTTTCCATCTGCCCAGTCATTGGTTCATGGGGTTATAAGCACTGGGGCACCCTCTTTAAAAAGTGCTGAGCGCATACGGATGCTCAAAACAGGGTATTGGATGATGGTGAGTGGCCAACAAGAGTTGATAATATGTTGATTTAATGAAGGAAATTGCTAAATTGATCAAAATTAGGGAAAGCGCTTTTAAAAAAGTTTAATATTGGAAAATGGGATTTAGCAAGAAAACATCCATTCTCGCAGTTTGTCTATTTCTGATCGCATTTAAAGCGGCGGCTGGAAGTGTCTTCATTCAAAGCGCAATCGAAAGAGCGCACCTTCAGGGCACATCTTGCACAAGCATTGGGGTAGCGCAAAATCTTGGCAGTCAGGACGCCAGTGATGAAAAGCAGCCAGTTCATGCAATGTATTTGATGTATCACGTTACCGCGAGCATTAGCAATACTGCCGTTTTTATTCCCGAACCATCTGAAGCTAAGACTTCCTATGCCCTGGTAAATGACAGGCTTTTAGCAAATGCAGCACTAGACCCTGCATTCAAACCCCCCAAAACCAATATTTAATCCTGTTTTTGTGAAGCGGTGCATTTATGCATCCGCTCTATTTATTGGTTTGACTGATTTTTAATTCAGTCGTATTTGGGAAATTTCGCAATGAATAAGTTGTTAAAAGTTTTGCTATTGGTTGCAATAGCCTTGTTTATCTCCGCCTGTAGTACGGTGAAATTGGATGACACAAATGGCGTAGCCTCTGTTAATGCAGGTGGTGGCTCTGGATATGATCCCGTCAGCGATCCTAAGTCCAGCGTTTATGGGATGAGATCGATTTATTTTGAGTTTGATAGCTACACCATCAGCCCAAAATATGCGCCCACAATCGCAGCCCATGCCGCCTATCTCAAAGCATTCCAAAAGCAAAAAGCCAACATCATCATTCAAGGAAATACGGATGATCGAGGAACCGCTGAATACAACTTAGCACTAGGCCAAAAGCGATCAGAGGCTGTTAAGAATGCTCTTGTTGCGCAAGGTGTTAGTGAGTCCCAAATTGAAGCGGTTAGTTTTGGCAAGGAAAAGCCTGTTAATACCGCTCAAACTGAAGCAGCATATAAAGAAAATCGTCGTGCCGACATTGTTTACCGGTAGCTCCCCTTGGACTCCTCTTCCCTAGCTGGTTGTGGAAGAGGGGTCTTTTTTCATAATTAGGTATGTACTTAATTATCGGAATTGAACGATTAACTGAAAGGCTTCAATGAAAAAGATATATCTTCTTGGACTACTCTTGCCTGTAATTGCTGCAGGTTGTGCTAACACGCAAACAAATTCGCCGAAAGCGTTGCTTGACAATTCGGCCCCCACCGCAACTGCCATGCCCAATCAGATGTCTCTGGATAAGGCAAATATAGATAGCGTTTTAAAGAAGGTGCAAAGTTGTGTAAAGGATCTTAATAATGGATCCATTGGAAAATCCGTCGATGGCCAAATTCTCGCTTTGACTTATACAAACCCCAATGCCAAATCTTTATTTAATTCCGATGCAATATTGTCGAATGATCAGGTAAAGACCCTGGAGGCATTTAAGCGGGAAACGCAAAGATGTAGGCAAATAACAAACGAATTTAGCAACCCCAAGTTAAAGAAACTGTACCAACAAGGCTTTGCAAAATTGGATCGCGTCTATGATGATTTGATGTTTAAAAAGGTCACCATTGGTGTGGCAAATCAAGAGCGCGCATTATTGATTGATGATTTTAGTATTCAGTGGCGGGATGCTATAAAAACTCAAAAGATGCAATGAGGCAATATGCTCCCAACATATAAATTTATTTGCATTGCATGTAGGTATGAGTGTTTGGGCTCAATTGGTAGAGAGGTTTTTCCGCAATATTCAAATGTGGTCATGGTCTGTCGTGCCTGCGCTGATATTTCTACTTATAAAAAACCTAATCGAGTGGGGATTGATGACTATTATGATCATGATCTAGTGTGCAAAAATTGCCACACCAGCAAAGATCTTCAAGAGTGGGATGGTATTTCTTGTCCGCACTGTCAAAAGCCAATGCGAGCCACTGGTGCAAATATCAGGGCTCACAAACCTCAGAGATATTATTGATGGAGGCTTGATGGAGGATTCAAGAAAAAATTTGGAAGCGATTACTAATTCCGTTGGCATGAGGTTTATTCACATTCCTGCAGGCAGTTTTTTGATGGGTAGTAATGAATCCGAAAATTCATTGCGACAAGATTTTCATCAATACCAGCCCGATAGGTTATCCGATTTTAAAGACGAGAGCCCATTGCATAAGGTGGAGATTGCTAAACCATTTTTGATGGGGCAGCATCCTGTGACAATTGCGCAATTTGAAACATTCTTAACGAGCTCTGGCTACATGCCTGAATCGATTCGTGATGGCACCGGAGGGTACGGGCTGAATTTAATCGAATCTAATTTAAAAACCAGTGATGATGAAGTCTTTGATGGCAGAAGCAAGCTTTATGCATGGAATGCGACTGGGTTCACTCAAGAAGATAGCTTTCCAGTAGTAAATGTTACTTGGAATGATGCCAATGCAATGGCAAAGTGGTTATCCGAGAAAGAGGGGGAAAGATATCGATTGCCAACCGAAGCCGAATGGGAGTATGCCTGCAGGGCGGGATCAAAGGGGCGATACTTTATGGGTGATCACCCAAGTAACTTAGCCTCTTATGCGAAGGTATTTGATTTGGATACTGCAAAAAATTGGCCGCAATGGCAAAGCTATGCGCTTAATCATAGGAGTCATTATGAATTTGCTGCGCCAGTTGGTAGTTTTCTGCCAAATAGATTTGGGTTGCATGACATGATCGGCAATGTTTGGGAGTGGTGTTCGGATTGGTATGATGAAAACTACTACCAGTATTCGCCTACGATTGATCCCCAGGGGCCCGATACGGGAGAGGCTAGAGTGAGGCGTGGCGGTTCTTGGCACTCATGGCCTCTTTATTGTCAATCTTCTTTTAGAAATATAAATACACCTGAATCTCGATATGTATTGGTTGGTATGAGGCTGGTAATGGAGGTTTCATGCAAGTGCTAAACAACTCGTCATAGAGTCTTTTGTAAAAAAATTTTCAAGGTAGGGGGTAGCGATTTATCAGGAGCTTGCGTTACCGGCCTTGAAATTCTTGAGGCTGTTGGATTGGGCAATGTGGATATGGTTAGAAATCCTTTATTTACGAGGCAAAGGGTGATGTGGTTTAGTGTTCAAATCCCGATCAAGTTACAAGTTGCTTTGCGCAGAGCCCTGCTATCTAATTGGGTATGGAGCAAATTTATGAAATTCCTCCACCTCGGATCCATAACTTATTATTTAATTGAGGGTATTTAGATGATTGAAACCATACTTGGTATATGCTTTTTGGGGGCCATTTTCTTAGTGGCCTTTACTGGCAAGAAGAGTTCAGACTCAAGCGATGGGGATAAAGACAAGGACGCTGACCGTTAGTTTGTCCCAAAGTCGATGTCGCTTTGGGTTTAATTAAATCTGTCTCTAGCGACTAGTAGACTATTTGTTTATGGGTGGCGCGCAGGTTGCGATGGTCAATGAACCAAGTTTACCTGGGTCGCCGAGTTGAAGTGAGGTATTAAAGGTCGAGAAGCGGATATATATTTTGCTTGCATCACGATATAGCCGCGATTTTGCGCTCCTAAGCAAAAAGGCTTTCAAGTCAATTGACCTGAAAGCCTTATAAATACTGGTTGCGGGGGCAGGATTTGAACCTACGACCTTCGGGTTATGAGCCCGACGAGCTGCCAGACTGCTCCACCCCGCGTCTGAAGCTGAAATTCTACCATTTTTAAGCATACTCTGTCGAGGTTTCTTGCTTAGATTGATAAATACAGCGTTTCTAAAGGCTTTTTGGGGGCATTAAAGCACATATTTAAGGAGTAATATATTGCCACGCAATACGACCATAAAGATCAAATAAGCATGAGGACGAGTTATGTCAGTTAGCAACCCCGAATTTTCCCAATCTGAATTACTGCGTCCCGTTGAAATTGAATATGTCGAGCAGAAAAAGAAGGGCGGATTCGCTGCGCTTGCTTTGGGTGCAATTGGTATTGTTTTTGGCGATATCGGTACGAGTCCGTTATATGCGCTCAAGGCCTGTTTTGATCCAGTTCATGGCATCCCAATGAATACGGAATCCATTTTTGGCGTGATTTCAATGATCTTCTGGGCCTTTGTTGTTGTGGTTTCCATGAAGTATGTTCTCTTTGTAATGCGCGCCAACAATCATGGCGAAGGCGGTATTTTGTCTTTGATGGCTTTGGCGCTTAGAACCGCTAGAACTGGATCGAAGCGTTCTTTAGTGCTGATCATTACGGGTGTGCTGGGCGCATGCTTGTTCTATGGCGATGCTGTCATTACCCCGGCAATTTCAGTGCTGTCGGCAATAGAAGGTACGGAAGTTGTGTCTACTAGTTTTATTCCTTATATCCTGCCATTGACTATCTTTATTTTGCTGTGCCTGTTCATATTCGAGAAGAAGGGAACTAGCGCTGTGGGTGCATTGTTTGGTCCAATAATGCTAGTTTGGTTCGGCTCTCTGGCTGTGATGGGTTTGTATCAAATTCAAAATGCCCCTGAAATCTTGTATGCACTTAATCCGATGTATGCGATTGGATTTATGGTGAAAGATTCGGCGATAGCATTTGTGGTTACCGGCTCGATCTTCCTGGTGCTTACGGGTGCTGAAGCACTCTACGCCGACATGGGTCACTTTGGAATTAAGCCAATTAAATATTCTTGGTTCTTGCTGGTGATGCCTTGTTTGTTGCTCAATTACTTTGGTCAAGGCGCAATGCTGTTGACCCACCCAGAGACTTTATCAAACCTATTCTTTTTGATGGTCCCAGAGTCTTACACTTTTGCTTTGGTGATATTAGCTACGATAGCGACGGTAATTGCATCGCAGGCTTGTATCTCTGGCGCTTATTCGATGACCAGTGAGGCTATCTTGCTAGGTTTCTTGCCACGCATGAAGATTTTATTCACTTCGGATAAAGAGAAGGGGCAAATTTATGTTCCTTTCATTAACTGGATTTTGTGCGCAATTGTGATTGCAATTGTTTTGGGCTTTAAAAAATCCGAGAGTCTTGCTTCCGCTTACGGTATTGCCGTTTCTACAACGATGTTGATGACTACTCTATTGGCTGCCGTTGTAATGAAGCAGGTCTGGAAGTGGAATATGATTTTGGTGAGCGCAATCATTGGCATGTTTTTAATAGTGGATCTTGGTTTCTTTGCCTCCAACCTTAGTAAGGTGATGGAAGGCGGTTGGTTCCCATTGGTTGTTGGCTTAGTTGGTTTCCTGTTAATGATGACTTGGTATCAGGGCCGTCAAATTCTGCGTAAACGCGCTGTTGATGGCGGCATACGGCTGGATGCTTTTATTCCCGCCCTATTGCAAAACCCGCCTCATCGAGTGGAGGGCACGGCCATCTTTCTAACGGCACACGTTGACTATGTGCCAGCGTCCCTCTTGCACAACTTAAAACATAATCATGTGCTTCATGAGCGGGTTTTCTTTTTAAAGATCAGTATCTGGGATGTCCCTTATGTTCATGACGAGCAGCGCCTCACTTTGAAAGAGATTGGCCCCAATGTTTATGTGCTGAGGGCGATGTATGGATTTAAAGAAACCCCGGACTCCAGTCAAATCCTGAAATTGGTCGAATCTAAATTTAATCTCAAGACTGATGAGATGAATACCTCGTTCTTTCTATCGCGCGATACGCTCGTGCCAACGGCCATTCCGGGAATGGCGCTATGGCGAGAGGCTCTCTTTGCTTGGATGTATCAGAATGCCGGACGTCAATCTGATTTTTTTAAGATTCCGGCCAATCGCCTTGTTGAGTTAGGTGCGAAAGTAGAGATTTGAGAAGTTCCGCTATTCTTTGTTCAAAAATATTCATCGCAATATTTTTGCTTAAGCTTTCATTGGGTGGTGCGGCTTTTGCTACTCCCGCGGAAGAGGCGCAGCTAGAAAAGTTGAACCAGATTAATGATGAACTTGAGTTGCAGCGTGATTGGTCTAAATACCGCTGGGAAAAAGCACAGTCCGAGTGTTATAAAAATTATTGGGTGAATTACTGTATCGGCAAGGCTAGAGCCGAATACCGCAAAGAGATTGATCCTATTCAAGCCCAAGAGGTTGAGCTGCATGAAGTTCAGCGCAAGTTGCGTGAAAGCCTAAAAAATCAGCGCGATGCTCTGCGTGCGGCTGAACGCGCCTCGCCAGAAAAGGCGGCTGAACGCGCTGAAAATCAACACGAGTACGATGAGAAGCAAAAGGGGGCGGCGGCTCGAGCTGCTGACAGGGAGCAACGTCGTAAGGATGCCCCTAAGCGTGCCCAAGAAAATAAAGCCGGCACTCAGATCGATTGATATTTGTCGATTTAGAATCTATTTTTTTGTTAAACAATACAAAAAGAAGCAATTAATAAAGGCAATACCTTGGCCAAAATCAAAACCGTTTACATCTGCCAATCTTGTGGTGGTACATCTGCTAAGTGGCAAGGCCAGTGCCCCTCTTGCCAAGCTTGGAATACCTTGGAAGAAGGTTTGCCTGAGGTGGGCTCAAATTCTCGCTTTCAGGGCTTGGCTCAGTCATTACCAAGACAAAAGCTTTCTGCCATTACTGCAGAAGATTTGCCAAGATTTAGTACTGGCGTTGAAGAGTTTGATCGAGTGCTTGGCGGAGGGTTAGTTTCTGGTGGGGTCGTTTTATTGGGCGGCGATCCAGGGATTGGTAAATCAACCTTGTTACTACAGGCTTGTGCCGAGATGAGTGCTGCTGGTATGAATGTGCTCTACAGTAGTGGTGAAGAGTCTGCCGCGCAGATTGCCCTGAGAGCAAAACGAATTGCTCTCGATGCGCCTCAACTGGAAGTCTTGGCCGAGATTCAGTTGGAAAAATTGTTATCCATCATGGATACGGTTAAACCTCAAGTTTTGGTGGTTGACTCCATCCAGACCTTGTATTCAGAGGTCTTAAGTTCGGCGCCTGGCTCAGTTGCCCAAGTTAGGGAATGCGCCGCTCAATTAACGAGAGCGGCGAAGTCCAGTGGCATTTGTGTCTTGATGGTGGGTCACGTCACCAAAGATGGTCACCTTGCTGGGCCTCGCGTGCTGGAACATATTGTTGATACAGTCCTTTATTTTGAAGGTGATACCCATTCTTCATTTCGTTTAGTGCGTTCTATCAAAAATCGCTTTGGAGCGGTAAACGAGCTAGGTGTATTCGCAATGACTGAAAAAGGCTTGCGAGGCGTTGCCAATCCTTCCGCCATCTTTCTGTCGCAACATGTCGAGATGGTCCCTGGAGCCTGTGTGTTGGTGACGCAAGAGGGTAGTCGCCCCCTATTGGTTGAGATTCAAGCTCTGGTTGATACGGCTCATATACCCAACCCTAGAAGGTTGGCGGTTGGCTTGGAGCAGGCTAGATTGGCTATGCTCTTGGCGGTATTGCATCGTCATGCTGGCGTAGCTTGCTTTGATCAAGACGTTTTTTTAAACGCCGTCGGTGGCGTGAAAATTTCTGAGCCGGCGGCAGATTTGGCTGTGCTCTTGGCTATCCAATCTTCTATCCGAAATCGCGCGCTACCAAAAGAATTGATTGTGTTTGGTGAGGTGGGTTTGGCTGGGGAGATTCGACCATGTCCACGCGGTCAGGAGCGCCTTAAAGAAGCCGCAAAGCTTGGCTTTACAGTCGCAATCATTCCAAAGGCAAATATGCCCAAGTCCAAGATCTCTGGATTGCGAGTAATACCAGTTGAAAGAATTGATCAAGCTATTGCTGCAACGGCTGAGTTAAGTTAAGTCTTTAGTGTAGATCTTCAGCTTGAATTAAAAGCACTTGCTCATCTCCAGCTGAGACTTCCATCCAAATTGCCGGAATTTGGGGAAAAGCTTTTTTGAAGTACTCATATTCATTCCCGATTTCGATGAGAATAGCGCCTCTTTCGGTGAGGTAGTCCGGTGCTGCTGCAATAATTCGTCGAACTAAATCCATGCCGTCATCTCCGCCAGCCAAAGCTAGCACAGGCTCTGCATGATATTCAGCGGGTAATGCATTCATCGATTTCGTGTTGACGTAAGGCGGGTTGCAGATAATCAAATCAAATCGGTTGCCATCATTTGGCTCTTCTAGGGCATCCCAAAGATCGCCATTGAGCAGTTCTACTTGGGAGCTAAGGCCATGACGATCTAGATTGCGCGAGGCTACCGATAGGGCTGGCAGGCTGATATCGCAAGCCGTCACACGAATGTCTGGGCACGACAGCGCCAGTAAAATAGCCAAAGAACCGTTGCCCGTACATAGATCAAGCGCTTTACCGTCAGCTGGCAACCAGGGTTCTAACGAACCATCGACAATAAGTTCTGCAATCCAGGAGCGGGGCACAATACTTTGCTCACTGCAGAAAAAAGGCACGCCCATTAACCAGGCTTCACCCAAGATATAGGCTAATGGCTTGCGAGTCGCAATACGTGTTTGAGCAACTTCAAGTGCTTTTTGATATTGATCTGGGGTGATGCCGTGATTAAGCTGATCAAGCGCTTCGCTTGGACTGAGATCTAGTTGTTTGCTTGCGATCCACAGCGCTTCACTCTGAGCATCAATGGCGCCGTGGCCGTAATGTAAGTCTGCCGCCTCAAGATTTTGTGCAATTTGTTCGATGCACTGATTTAAGGTGACTGCTTGAGAAGGCTCGGGGTCCATGATGATTTTTTAGAGGGTTAAATTAGGAGATGAGTTGCTCAAGGGTCTTGCGGTAAATGTTTTTAAGCGGCTCCACATCATCAACAATGACGCATTCGTTAATTTTGTGGCTTGTAGCATTGAGTGGCCCAAACTCAACTACCTCTTTGCAGATCTTAGCGATAAAACGTCCGTCACTAGTGCCACCAGTGGTGGAGAGCTCAGTATCAATTTGGGTTTCTGCTTTGATCGCAGCGCGTAGTGTATTGGCTAGGTCGCCATTACCAGTAATAAAAGGGCTTCCACCCAGAACCCAGTCGATTTCAAAATCAAGGCCATGGGATTTGAGGGTTTGCTCAAGGCGTTCGCGTAACTGCTCTGGTTTGCTCTCTGTGGAGAAGCGGAAATTAAAATCAATCACCAGCTCGTTAGGAATCACATTGTTCGCGCCTGTGCCAGCATGTACATTGGAAATCTGAAAACTGGTTGGTTGGAAGTATTCGTTGCCTTTATCCCACTCCATTTCAACCAATTTTTGAATCACAGGGGCTGCAATATGAATTGGATTCTTGCCAAGGTGAGGGTAGGCAATATGTGCCTGAACACCTTTTACTTTAAGATTTCCAGAGAGGGAGCCACGACGACCATTCTTAATCATGTCGCCAATGTTTTGTACTGAAGTAGGTTCACCGATGACGCAATAGTCTAGGCGTTGGCCATGTTTTTGCAGGCGATCACACATGATAGCTGTGCCATCATTAGCGGGGCCCTCTTCATCGCTAGTGATTAAAAAAGCGATAGAGCCAGAGTGATTTGGATGGGTAACAACAAATTCTTCAGTAGCCACCACAAATCCCGCTAGCGAGGTTTTCATATCAGCAGCACCACGACCATACAACATGCCGTCACGAATAGTCGGAGTAAAGGGATCGCTATCCCACATCTCGAGTGGACCTGTTGGCACCACATCGGTATGCCCGGCAAACATGAGAACTTTGCCTTGATCCCCAGCCGCACCTTTTTTAATTGCCCAAAGATTGGTTACTTGGAAATTTTCTGGCCCACTAATCACACTCTCGGTATGAAAGCCGATTGCCTGAAGGCGTTTTGCAATCAGCTCTTGGCAGCCGCCGTCAGCAGGGGTCACTGAACGGCAGGCGATGAGAGCTTCAGTTAGTTCGAGAGCGGCGCTCATATATTTAGTGCGGGCTCTTCTTAATCGCGTAGTAATTCATTGATGGCAGTTTTAGCTCTTGTTTGGGCATCCACTTTTTTCACGATGATCGCTGCGTAAAGACTGTATTTGCCGCAAGCAGATGGTAGCGAGCCCGGAACAACCACTGAGCCTGCAGGAACGCGACCGTAATAGACTTGACCAGTTTCGCGATCATAAATTTTCGTGCTTTGGCCAATGTAGACGCCCATAGAGAGGACGGCATTCTCTTCAATGATGACGCCTTCAACAACCTCAGAGCGAGCGCCAATGAAGCAGTTATCTTCAATAATTACTGGGCCAGCTTGAATCGGCTCCAAAACACCACCGATGCCAACACCGCCAGAAAGGTGAACGTTTTTGCCGATTTGGGCGCAAGAACCTACGGTTGCCCAGGTGTCGACCATGGTGCTTTCACCAACATAAGCACCAATATTCACGTATGAGGGCATCAAAACGGCATTTTTGCCAATAAATGAGCCACGGCGGGCCATTGCGGGTGGCACTACCCGGAAACCGCCTTTGGCAAAGTCTTCCGCAGTGTAATTTTCAAATTTGCTAGGAACCTTATCGTAAAACTGGGTGTAGCCACCAGCGCCCATGGGTTTGTTGTCCTCTAGACGGAAGGATAAGAGCACCGCTTTCTTGACCCATTGGTTCACTTCCCATTGGCCAACACTTTTGCGTTCAGCAACGCGGATTTCCCCTGAATTCAGGCCTTCTAGCACGGCGCTGACAGCGTTGCGGATCTCGGTGGGAGCAGCTTCCGGGGAGAGGTTTGCGCGGTTTTCCCAGGCTTGTTCGATGATGCTTTGTGGTGATTGGCTCATGCTTTTCAGTTAACTATCAGATTGTTAAGGGCTTTTGACCCTGAAGGTAGATTTATCATTATATCGGTGGGGCAAAAACCCGTGTGATGAGCCTTAAGCTTGCTATCATCTTCCCACTTTAGTGTTAATTTTTACCCCCTCATTTGAACCCCTTTTTATCCTGCAAAGTACGCCGTGCAACTGAAATCCATCAAACTTTCCGGCTTTAAGTCCTTCGTCGATCCAACCCATTTTGAAATGCCAGGTCAATTGATCGGTGTTGTGGGCCCCAATGGCTGTGGAAAGTCGAACATTATTGACGCCGTCCGTTGGGTTTTAGGTGAATCTCGTGCTAGCGAATTGCGTGGCGAGTCGATGCAAGACGTCATTTTTAATGGTTCGGGTTTGCGTAAGCCGTCTGGTCGTGCCAGTGTGGAGCTCATTTTTGATAATGCTGATGGTCGCGCACAAGGGCAGTGGAGCGCATTTACGGAGTTGGCGGTTAAGCGTGTTTTGACTCGCGATGGCAACTCTAGTTATTACGTAAATAACCAGGTGGTGCGTCGCAAGGATATTCAGGATATTTTCTTGGGTACCGGCATGGGCCCAAGAGGTTATGCCATTATTGGTCAAGGCACTATCAACCGTATTCTGGAGGCCAAACCAGAAGAGTTGCGTGTATTCCTTGAAGAGGCGGCTGGCGTTTCTAAATATAAAGAGCGTCGTAAAGAAACTGCTTCACGTCTTGAAGATACAAGAGAAAACTTAGTTCGCGTTGAAGATATTCTTCGTGAACTTGATCAGCAGCTCACGCGTCTTGAGAAGCAAGCGACCGTTGCCGAGCGTCATGCAGAGCTCTCCTCGGACATGAAGTCACAGCAGCAGCTTCTCTGGTTCGTGCGTCAAACCGAGGCCGGTAAAGAGCAAGAGCGTCACGCTAACGGTATTCGCGATACCCAGGTGGGTCTGGAAGAGCAGACTGCCAAGTTACGCCATGCTGAAACTGAACTCGAGACCATGCGCACTCAACAATACGCATTGCAGGACAAAGTCGCGGAGGCGCAGGGCGATCTATATCAAACCAATTCTGATGTGAGTCAGGTTGAGTCGCAAATTCGTTATGTGCAAGAAGCTCGTCAACGCTTACAACAACAAACACAAGATCTGCAGGCGCAATTACAGCGCTGGACCGTACAAGAAACTGATGCGGCTCAGGCTCAACGCACAGCAGAGCATGAGTTAAGTCTCGCAGAAGAAAAAGAGCAATCATTATTAGCTGATCTCAGTGTCTTGCAAGAGCAAATGCCGGCGCATGAAGAGTCTTATCAGGTTGGCGCTAGAGCATTGGATGATGCTCGTAACAGCTTGGCCACAATCGAGCAGCGCTTGGCCAGTTTAGGCGAGCGTACTAGAGCCATCGTTGCCCAATTGGATGAAATAAAAGGGCGCGAATCACGCTTGGATGGTGAGTTGGCCGGAATGCGCAAGCCAGATGCTGAAGCTTTGCAAATGGCTGTAGATCGCCATTCCATGGCGCTGCGCAAAGTAGGGGAATCTAAACAACGTGCTATCGAAGCTCAGCAACGTGTGCCTGCTGCAGATGAAGCGCGCAATATTGCTCAGCAGCAAATTCAAACCGCCAACCAAGATTTAGCGCAAACAGAGGCGAAATTAACCGCCCTGACTGCGTTACAGGCTAGCGTTCAAGCCCAAGGGAAAATCGGTCCATGGCTTGAAAGTAAAGGCCTTAAAGAGAGCAAGCGTCTGTGGCAAGAGCTAAAGGTGGAGAGTGGCTGGGAAGCCGCTCTAGAATCGGTATTGCGTGAACGTCTTGCTGCGGTAACGGCGAAAAATGTTCAAGAGACCTTAGCGCTAGCAAATGATGCTCCGCCAAGTCGTTTGGCGATCTTGTTGACCGAAGAGATTTCTCCTGCGCACACCGCGGTTCCAGCGGGCTTTATCCCTTTATTAACAAGAGTGCAGAGTGCTGGCGCCGCAAGGGTTTCATCTGTCTTACAAGAGTGGCTCGACAATATTTATATTGCCGATAGTTTGGAAGATGCCCTGAACCGTCGTGAAAAGTTGCCCGCAGGTGGCGCTTTGGTTACGCAGCAAGGCCACTTGGTTAGTCGAGTTGGCGTCCAGTTGTATGCTGCAGATTCTGAGCAGGCTGGCATGTTGGCACGCGCCCAAGAGATGGAAGGTCTCGAGAAACAATTGCGTGCACAGCATTTAATTCAGAGCGAGTTGCAAGGCGAGTTGGATCAGTGCATTGCCAACTATCAGGCCGCTCATCAGACTGCCGAACAGACTCGCATTAGCGCAGAACATGCAGTGCAAGAGGCGCACGGTTTTGAAGTTGAAAGAATGCAGTTAACGCAGGCTGATGAGCGATATAGTCAGCGTGCGGAGCAAATCCAGGGTGAATTGGGCGAGTTGCGCGAGCAGCTGGAGCAACTAATTGTCACCCAAGAGCAGGCAAAAACTGAATTGTTTCAATCTGAGGAATCTAGAGGAGACCTCCAAGAGGGCTTGGCTATTGCCCAAGAAAAACTCGAGCTAGTGACTCAAGAGCGTGATCGTTTGCGTGAATCATTACGTGCCGCAGAAATGTCTGCGCAAGAAGCTGCATTTTCAACTCGCTCATTGCAACAGAGAATTGCTGATCTGCAGCGCGATCAAAGTACCGCGCGCATTCAGATTATGGAAATTCAGGATAAAAATGCTCTAGCAGAGCAAGAACTTGACACCTTGAGCGACGAAGAGGCGCAAGACAAATTACAAGGCCTATTGCTTGCTAGAAGCGCCCGTGAAGCATCATTAGCAAACGCTCGAACAGAGCAAGATGCATTGCTGCATCAATTGCGCGAGGCCGATGAGGTGCGCATACAAATTGAGCGCAGTTTGCAGCCAATGCGCGATAAGGTTGTTGATCTTCAGTTGCGTGAGCAGGCCGCTCGTTTGAACTTTGAGCAATTTGCAACTCTGCTTTTGGATGCAGAAGCTGACTTGATGGCGCTGGAAGCGAACTTTAGTCCAGATCTGAAGGTGGGTGCATTGCAAACTGAGGTTAATCGCTTGAATGCTGAGATTCAATCGCTAGGCCCAGTCAATATGGCTGCTTTGGATGAGTTGTCTAGCTCTCGTGAGCGCAAGCAATTCCTGGACGCTCAATCCGCTGACTTAAATGAAGCAATGCAAACATTAACGGATGCGATCGCGAAGATTGATACTGAAACTCGCGACTTATTACAAGGTACCTTTGATCAGGTTAACTTGCATTTTGGTAAGCTCTTTCCAGAGTTGTTTGGTGGTGGTCATGCTGAATTGGTGATGACCGGTGAGGAGATCTTGGATGCAGGGGTGCAGGTGATGGCTCAGCCCCCAGGCAAAAAAAATAGCTCTATTTATCTACTCTCCGGTGGCGAGAAGGCATTAACTGCTATTGCATTAGTGTTCTCCCTCTTCTTATTGAATCCAGCGCCATTCTGCTTGCTGGATGAGGTTGATGCACCGCTTGATGATGCAAATACCTTGCGTTACGCGCAGATGGTTGCCAAAATGTCAGCTAAGACTCAATTTGTCTTTATCTCACACAATAAGATCACTATGGAAATAGCACATCAATTGATCGGCGTCACCATGCAAGAGCAGGGCGTTTCCCGAATTGTTGCGGTGGATATTTCTTCCGCTGTTTCGATGGTGGAGGCAGCCTAAGTGTCATTAGAGCAAATCATGGCAAGCCTCGATTTGTCTGACTTGCAACTTTGGTTGGCTGTAATTGGCCTGCTGATTTTGATAGCAGTAGCCATTCTCAATTTCAAATTTGCACGTGCGCGTCGCAAAGCGCGTGAGGCTGCTATTTCTTCTCTTGGTGACTTGCGTGAACCCAGCTTCGGCGGTTTTGCAGATGCTGGTGTCGAACGAGTAGAGCCTAGTTTCTCAGGGGATTCAACATCAGTAAACGTTCCCTCTCCAAAACACTCAATCGATCCTCGTATTGATTGCGTCATCACTTTGCGTTTTGATGAACCCATCAGTGGCGCTGAGATCCTAGATGAAGTCAGTTTGTGGACCGATCTAGACGGTCAATTGGGCGCTAGATGTATTTGTGAAGGCTTGAATGCGGATCTAGACGATTCTGAAGATTGGCAAGAGTTGCATCAAGATGCATCTTATTCTGAACTTCAATTGGCTATTCAGTTGGCAAGTCGTCGCGGTCCAATTGGTGTTTTAGAGCTCTCTGATTTTTATTCACGCGCCCAAGCGCTTGCTGAAACACTTGGTTCTCAAATTGATATGCCAAGCGTGAACACAATGCTGGAAGATGCAAAAGCATTGGATGCTATGGCGGCTGAGAGTGATATTCAGTTAAGTATTAATGTGCTTTTTGATGAGAAGATATCCTGGTCCACCCTTCAGGCCATCATGATTCATCGTGGATTCAAGCTTGCTCATAACGGCAGACGCTTTGATTTCTTTGATAATGGGCAATTGCTTTTCAATAGTGCAGATCTAGAGCCAAGTTCCCCGGTAATGCAGCTGACTTTGCTTTTAGAAGTTCCATTGGTGGATCACCACCAAAGACCTTTTGAGAGAATGTTGAACGAGGGAATCGAAATTGCCCAGTCGTCTCACGGTCGCCTAGTGGATGATAATGGCATTAATTTGACTGAGGCTGCGGTCATTAGCATTCGTCAGCACTTGGATGGGCTCTACGCAAATCTTGAGAAGAGTGGTGTTGCTGCCGGCTCTTCTACTGCTAATAGATTATTTAGTTAAGGAAGCGCTTTGTCGTCCTCCAGTCCGACAAATTTAGCGGATCGCTACGCATTCTTGCAGGAGGAGCTTGCCCGCCTAGAGCATGCCTATTATGTGCTTGATGCCCCTTTGTTACCCGATATTGAATATGACCGTCTTTATCGTGAGCTTTTAGAAATCGAAGCTATTCACCCAGAGTGGGTTAATGCAGAATCTCTTTCGCAACGCGTAGGCGGAACTGCCCTGAAGGAATTTAATTCAGTTCAGCATGCTGTTCCAATGTTGTCTCTTAATAATGGCTTTGAAGATGCTGATCTGATTGCGTTTGATCGTCGTTGTAGAGAGGGCCTGAATGTAAGCCATGTGGACTATGCTGGTGAGTTGAAGTTTGATGGCTTGGCAATTTCACTGCGTTACGAAGGTGGTGTTCTGGTGCGCGCTGCAACTCGTGGAGATGGCGCTAGTGGCGAGGATGTCACCGCTAATATCAAAACAATTCGAGCAATTCCTCTGCGCTTGTTGGCTAAAAATATCCCAGATGTCTTGGAGGTGCGGGGTGAAGTCTTTATGTATCTCAAAGACTTTCAGAAAATGAATCAACAGGCGGCGGCACTGGGTGAGAAAGAATTTGCGAACCCTAGAAACGCTGCTGCTGGTAGTCTGCGTCAACTGGATTCAAAGGTTACCGCCAAGAGGCCTCTATCGTTCTTCGCTTATGGTTTGGGCGCCCTAGAGCCTCAATCATGGCTTCCAAATACTCACGAAGAGCTACTAAATGCCTATGTTGAGCTTGGCTTACCAGTTTGTCCCGAGCGTCGAATTCTGAGATCGGTCGAAGACATTCTCGCCTTCTACAACGAGATTGGCGCTAAGCGTGATTCACTGCCTTATGATATTGATGGCGTGGTTTATAAAGTCAATTCTTTCGCAGAGCAGGCCAAGCTCGGTTTTGTGTCTAGGGCGCCTCGGTTTGCTTTAGCCCATAAATACCCGGCTCAAGAAGTTTTAACCACTGTATTGGGTATTGATGTGCAAGTGGGTCGTACTGGCGCCATTACTCCAGTAGCGCGCTTGGCTCCAGTAGAAGTTGGCGGGGTCACCGTGACAAACGCTACTTTGCACAATGAGGACGAGGTGAAGCGTAAGGATGTGCGTATCGGTGACACGGTAACGATTCGCAGGGCGGGAGATGTGATTCCTGAGGTTGTATCAGTAGTTAAGGATCGTCGACCTAGCGAGGCCAAAGAATTTGTAATGCCAATGCGTTGTCCGGTGTGCGATTCCCATATTGAGCGTTTGGCTGATGAGGCTGTGGCGCGTTGCAGTGGCGGGCTCTTTTGCGGTGCTCAACGCAAACAGGCGCTGATCCATTTTGCGCATCGAAGAGCTTTAGATATAGAAGGTCTTGGCGAGAAAATTGTCGATCAGTTGGTTGATCAGAACTTGGTCAGGACGCCAGCTGACCTCTACCGCTTGGGCTTTACGGCCCTGGTAAATCTAGAGCGCATGGGTGAAAAGTCTGCCGATAATTTGCTTCAAGCTATCGACAAATCTCGCAATACTAGCCTTGCTAGGTTTATCTTTGCACTAGGCATTCGTCATGTTGGCGAGACTACCGCTAAAGACTTGGCCAATCATTACCAATCGATGCATGCCCTGATGGATGCTGGCGTAGATGATCTTTTAACGGTCAAAGACGTTGGTCCGGTGGTAGCTGATTCGATTACTAGTTTTATGGAAGAGGCGCACAACCGAGAGGTGATTGAACAACTTTTGGCTTCTGGCATGCACTTATCTATAGAAGAGAAAATCATTAGCGCGGCTGTGGCTGGGAAAACCTTTGTTCTTACGGGCACTTTCCCAACCATGACACGTGATGAGGCAAAGGATCTGCTGGAGAAGGCTGGCGCTAAGGTATCGGGCTCAGTGTCGAAGAAAACAGACTATGTCGTTGCTGGTTCGGATGCTGGTAGCAAGCTCACCAAGGCTGAAGAGCTTGGCATTGCCATAATCGATGAAGTGGCAATGTTGGAGCTGCTGAAGTAGATGGTTTCCTATAGGAATATCGGGTAGCCATTCTCCGTGTCGCCGGATATGTTGTTAGTTTTGAGGGGGCAATGCACGGAAATAAAATGTGATTGGTTTTCGGTTAATCAAATACAGAGCGAGCGCATTTGCGCGCTCTGAAGAACTTAGGTTCCGAGCACTTCCAGTAACTCGGTCTCCAATTGGATTTGCAGCTTAGGGTTCTTGCTCAAATTTGCTGCATCTAGAAGCAATACGTCTTCCACACGTTCGCCCAGAGTATTAATTCTTGCGGTATGCAGTGAAACTTGATGCTTAGCGAGCACTCTTGATATTGCATAGAGTAATCCGGTGCGATCGCTTGCCGATAGAGAAAGCGAATAGTATTGCCCTCTTTCATCTGGAACGATATGAACTCTTGCTTGAATTGGGAAGGTGCGCGATTGTCTGGAGATCCGACCGATGCTGGGATTGGGTAAGGCATCCTTGCTTTGCAATGCCTCAGTTAATTCATATTCCACAAGCTGAATGAGGTCTCGATAGCTGCCACCTTCATCAACCAAATTGCTGCCTGAGATTTGGAAGGTATCAAGCGCATATCCATGGCGCGTAGTGTGAATGCGAGCATCCCAAATAGAGAAGCCATGGCGCTCGAAATAGGCGCAGATGCGGGCGAATAAATCCTCTTGGTCTTTGATATACACGGCAATTTGGAGGCCTTCTCCGATAGGAGAAAGGCGCGCGCGAACAATGGGCGTTTCGCTATTTACTTTATTAAAGAGGTGACGAGTTAGCCATGCAATATCTGCGGCGTCCTGCCTTAGGAAGAAAGCAACATCCAGCTGCTTCCAGAGCTCTTCATAATTTGCATCTTCAATTCCATAGAGGCGCAACTTAATGCGCGACTCTTCTTGGTGTTGCGCCAATTCTGAAGAAGCATCTGGTTTTGCTCCGCCCAATACACGCAGGGTAGAGCGATAGAGATCCTCTAGGAGTTTACCCTTCCAAGCATTCCAAACTTTGGGGCTTGTTCCGCGAACATCTGCGACTGTTAGCAAGTAGAGGGCTGTCAAGTGGCGCTCATCACCTACTTTTTTAGCAAAAGCTTTGATGACATCAGGGTCGGTAATGTCTTGTTTCTGGGCAACTTGACTCATATTGAGGTGCTCAGAGACCAGCCACACTAATAGTTCGGTATCAACCTTATCAAGGCCGTGCTCTCTAGCAAATTTACGGGTATCGGACTTACCCAGAACGGAGTGATCTCCGCCACGACCTTTAGCAATATCGTGGAAAAGTGCGGCGATTACGAGCAACCAAGGCTTCTCAAAGTGCGCTATCAGGCTGCTGCAGAATGGAAATTCATGGGTATGTTCAATTACCATGAAGCGCCTGATATTACGAAGCACCATCAAGATGTGTTGATCCACTGTGTATACATGGAACAAGTCATGCTGCATCTGACCAACAATTTTTCTAAATGCTGGCAAGTATCTGCCTAAAACACTCGAGCGGTTCATGAGTTGAAACGCACGACTTACACCTTCAGGCTGCTTAAGGATTTCTATAAATAGGGCTTTGTTAATCGGATCTGCGCGCCACTTGCTATCCATTGTTTGACGTGCGTTATAGAGCGCCCTAAAGATGGTCGCCGATAAGCTTTTGATGTTCGCTGTTTGAGCAAAGGCCAAGAAAGTTCTCAGAATTTGTTCTGGGTGTTTTTGATACAGCTGTGGATCGGTGATATCAAGTACGCCTTGGCGCTCGATAAAGAATTCATTACCCTCGCCAGGAATGGCGTGAGTTGTTTTGGATTCCTGCGGAAAGAGTAGGGCTTCGATATTTTGTAGCAGCACATCATTTAACTGCGTGACTGCTTTAGCGGCCCAATAGTAGCGACGCATGATTGCTTCGCTCGCAAGGCGAGGGGAATCTTCGGTAATTCCCATGGCTCTAGCTAGCGGCGCCTGTAAATCAAACGCTAAAACGTCCTGCCTGCGACCGGCGAGCAAGTGCAGATTTGCTCGAAGCGTCTCCAGGAATTTTTGATTGCGATTGAGCTCAGTGAGCTCGCGTTGAGTAAGTAGTCCGGCTTGATGTAAATCTTTGAAGGTATTGCCAAGCAGGGCTGCTTTACTTACCCAAGAAATCACTTGAAGGTCGCGCAGTCCGCCAGGACTCTCTTTGCAATTGGGTTCGAGAGAGTAGGGCGTATCTTGATGCTTGTAGTGGCGTTGTATTTGTTCAGCCAATTTAGCTTGAAAGAATACCTTCGGATCTAAGGAATCTTCAAATTCTTTGGAAAATTCTTTGAAGAGTATTTTCTTGCCGCAAATTAGGCGGGCCTCAAGAAGTGATGTGCGCACAGTGATGTCTTGCTCTGCTTCACTAATGCATTCAGCAACCGTTCTAACCGAGGAGCCGATTTCTAAGCCGGTATCCCAGCAGTGCGCTACGAACTTTTCAACCCTGCTCGATAAAATTTCCTCAACCATTTTTTTATTGCTTGGAAGGAGAATCAAAATATCGATATCGGAGTAAGGGAACAGCCCCCCTCTACCAAATCCACCAACTGCTACTAGAGTAGCTTCTGTATTTAGGTCGCATGAGCTCCATAAGCTCATTAAAAGTTGATCGCTTAATTTGCTGAGTTGCTTGGTGAGCTTGCTTACATTTTGATGCTCACGAAACTCTGCGTAGGCAAGTTCACGGGCTGTACGCAATCTCTTCGCATCGGTAATGGTTGCAGAAGCTTGTTTCACCAATGCATTACTCATGAAATTAAATGCTCACGGTGGCAGGTCTAAATGAGAGGCCCTTGACCAAATCGGGTGGCGGATTGCTGCCTTCAGACCAGGTGAGAACTTCTACACCGGTAGCTGTTACTAAAAGCGTGTGCTCCCACTGCGCAGAAAGGCTGCGATCTTTTGTTTTTACGGTCCACTGATCAGGCATCGTACGAATTTCGCGACGGCCAGCGTTAATCATGGGCTCAATCGTAAAGGTCATACCCATCTCTAATTTTTCACCAGTGCCTGGACGTCCGTAATGCAGAATTTGTGGATCTTGATGAAAAACTTTGCCAATGCCATGACCACAGTATTCGCGTACGATCGAGTAACCTGCTTTTTCTGCATGAGTTTGAATTACGTGACCAATGTCGCCAAGTGTTGCGCCCGGCTTAACCTGAGCAATTCCAAGCCATAAACATTCAAAGGTAATTTGGGTGAGGCGTTTTGCCATCACAGAAACTTCGCCAATCATGAACATCCGGCTGGTATCACCGTAATAGCCATCGGGTGTGATGACAGTGATATCGAGGTTGACTACATCACCAACTTTTAAAATCTTTTCCCCTGGGATGCCGTGGCAAATCACATCATTAACAGATGTGCAGATGGAGGCTGGGAATGGGGGGTAGCCTGGCGGCTGATAGTTCAAAGGGGCGGGAATGGTCTTTTGGACATTGATCATGTACTCATAGCAAATCCGGTCTAGCTCGGCGGTGCTCACCCCAGGTTTGATGTGGGGTGCTACATGATCAAGAACTTCGCTGGCTAAGCGGCCAGCTTCGCGCATCCCTTGGATGTCTTTTTCTGCGGTAAATACACTATTCATGTCTTGATTATCAACGACTTGGCGGATTCTGGTTTGTAGTAAATGCTTAATTTTTAGGCGCGTTTCCCAATTTAGCGCATCTTGAAAAGATTCTGGAGGTATATAGGAGTGGGATGCACTAGCTAGGCGATTGATAT
>Ga0364908_10127_pt1 | contig 26801 bp, 18 predicted proteins | sample ExccelJu500002D4_2_FD_206965 | JGI IMG/M metagenome (GOLD analysis project Ga0364908, IMG submission 206965) | Enriched cells from Trout Bog Lake Hypolimnion, Wisconsin, USA - BchlTB.July02.5000.02.D4 | ecosystem: Environmental > Aquatic > Freshwater > Lake > Hypolimnion/Profundal zone | place...
GGGTACTGTCGTTACGACGCCCAATAAATTGGTCTACAGACAAAAAGGGTGGAACGGATTTGAATATGAGGTGGCCGTTTCCTGGAAATATTCAGGGAATACCCTTACCGGAGTGTGGACGATCACCTCCCCCTTTTCAGAGAAGAAGGGAGACAAGAGTGCTTCAGACCTTGTATCGGAACAATTGAAGAATACGAAGTTTGATATCGCCCTTGAGACCCATTATGCCTGGTGGAGAACATTTTGGGCAAAATCTGTTATCACCATTCCAGACACAATCCTCGAAAAACAATGGTACCTTGAACAGTACAAGTTTGGATCGGCATCCAGGGCCGATGCTCCGCCAATCTCGCTTCAGGCAGTCTGGACTGCAGATAACGGGAAATTACCTCCCTGGAAAGGGGACTTTCACCACGACTTAAATACCCAGCTAAGTTACTGGCCAGCCTATTCAGCCAACCATCTTGACCTTGAAGAGGGATATCTGAACTGGCTCTGGAGATACAGGAAGTCTTTTAAAAAATATACCAAAACCTACTTCGGAACTTCCGGGATGAATGTCCCCGGAGTAACCACCCTCGAGGGAGAACCGATGGGGGGATGGATTCAGTATTCATTCGGTCCAACTGTAGGGTGCTGGCTTGCCCAACATTTTTACCTGCACTGGATCTATTCGAAAGATGAGAAATTTCTGAAGGATAAGGCTTACCCCTGGATCAGCGATGTTGCCACTTACCTGGATGAGATCTCGGTTAAGGATGAAAACGGGTTACGGAAGCTCCCCATCAGTTCCAGCCCGGAGATCAATGATAATTCCATCAACGCATGGTTTCTTCAAACCACCAATTTCGACCTTGCATTTATCCGATGGACTTTTGAAAAAGCGGCAGAACTTGCCGATGAATTGGGGAAAAAGGAAGAAGCCATAAAATGGAAATCCATCCTATCTGAATGGCCGCAATTTGCTCTGGATGAACAGGGGGGAATGGTTTTTGCACCGGGTCATCCTTATGTTGAATCACACCGCCATTTTTCACACCTTGTAGGTTGGCATCCGCTTGGAGTAATTGACTGGTCAAAAGGTGAGAAAGACCGAGAAATCATCAAATCAACACTGATTAACCTGGAGAAGAGAGGGCCGGACTGGTGGTGCGGCTACTCCTGGAGCTGGCTTGGGAACCTTTATGCCCGAGCATTAATGGGCGAGAAAGCCGCCCAATCGCTGCGAATATTTTCCGAAAACTTCTGCCTACCCAACAGCTTCCATGTAAATGGTGAACAGCATGATAAAGGATTTTCAAAGATGAAATACCGTCCTTTTACACTCGAGGGGAACTTCGCATTTGCCGCCGGTGTCCAGGAGATGCTGATCCAAAGCCATACGGGAATCATTCACATTTTCCCGGCAATCCCAGCTGACTGGAAAGATTTATCCTTTTCCACCCTGCGTGCTGCCGGCGCTTTTCTGGTTTCAGCTGAACAAAAGAATGGGAAGGTGATCAGGGTTGAGATTATTTCAGAAAAAGGGGGAGTCTGCAAGTTGAAAAATACATTCGGAGCTGCATCCTTTCATGCGAAATATAGCTGGAACGGGTCGCTTAAATCCGAAAATGATATTCTCACGATTGAATTCCCGAAAAACGGAAAAGTCGTACTGACCAATGAGATTTAAAGTCAAATTCATTCTTAAATCCCCGTCAAACCCAAAAATGAAATGGCTATTGCGAATAATTGAGGTATTGTTTTTTTAATATCTTTGACCTTCCTTTTGGAGTGAATGCCGAAATTAACTAAACAAAATTTGTGAAAAGCCTGATCAAAGATCGTGCTCATTGGATTGAGGTCTGGTATAGGTTTCGAGTTGGAGATCAGGCTGCCTTTGGTGAAATCTATGAAGAATTTATCGATGCGCTATTTTCGTATGGGTGTAAAATAACCCGTGATCGCGAATTGGTAAAAGATTGCATCCAGGACATATTTATCGACCTTCAACGGTTAAATCCAAATCTTCACCACCCGGAATACATCGAATTCTACCTGTTTAAATCACTGAAAAATGCTGTCATACACAGGCTAAAGGAAAATAAACGGAATGATACCCTGCCAGTTCAGGAAATGTCTGTATTTGATCTAACATTTAATATTGAACAGGATGTTTTCGATCAGCAATCGGATCAGCTTCGTTTGGATAAACTTAAAACCATATTGCAAGCCCTTAACCCTCAAAAAAGGGAGTTGTTGTTCCTGAAATTCAACACCGGACTAAATTACGTTGAAATCGGTCATCTCTTAGGCTTGAATCCTGATACCGTTAAAAAACAGGTATATCGGACACTGGACCATCTGCGGGGAAAATATGGGAACCAGCTGATGGAATTGCTGATGATTCGGGGAACAGGGAAAATAAAGGAATGAAATCGCCATGATTGTAAAATCGCAAACCGAAATGAATATTTCTTTAGGGCGAATCCATCTGCCCTTTAAAAAACCAAATTATATACAGATGAAAGAATAAAAGAAAAATTGAAAATTTCTCCCGCCATGTGTCTCCATACAAAAAAACAAATTTATAAAACTCTTTTTTCACGCCAAGACACGAAGCCGCAAAGCTCAAAAATCTTAGCGCCTTTGCGTGATTTTTAGATCTCTGTCTTGTTGCTTTTATTTTATTAAGTGTTATCTGTTATGAGGATGGAGTTGCGCCACACCCGATTACTTGGTGGCATATTGCACTTTCCCATCGCCCATTCTCCTCTTCGCCGCCTCGCCTCTTCGGTCTCCTCCATCTTTCTGACTCACATCGGTGTTCATGTACCCATGAACAATTTTAAACTTTAAATCGTCCGTAAAACTGTTTAGTTTTAACTTCATAATCCTGTTTTTTGTTTACTTTTTCTGTAAACCTATTTCAGGCCTAGACATTCAGACATTCTGTCTCTCCATCCCTCCCTCATTCCTCCTCCGGCAAAAAATAAATATCCAAAAACCTGTCCCTTTTTCCATTTTCTCTCCTCTTGGAAATATAAACCAGAAAAAAATGACCCCTTTCGATCAAAAATTCATTGAAAACCCTCAGTTCTTAAACTGGGTATTCAAGTCTAATCCTGTCGTTGAAATCTATTGGGAACATTACCTGATTGAAAATCCACAGGAGGCAGATCAACTGCTTGAACTTAAAGCGCGACTGACCGAACTCCGGTTTTCGAATGACATAATGACTATTTCAGAAAAGAAGGAGCTGGGAATCCGTATTACTTCACGGTTAAACCGGGAATTAAAGCATAATAAGAGGAGGCTGATCCTGAATACGTTGATGAAATATGCTGCTGTTGCCCTGATTTTTGCAGCGATTGGTGGATTGGTTGTCTATTTTAATATAAACAGAGGAAATATTTATCAGCAGTTTGCTCAACAGACTATTCAGGTACCCTCTTCAGTACAGGGTCCACTGCTCATCACATCAAGCGGTGAAAATGTAAATCTGAAGAAATCTAACTCAACGGTCGATTACTCCAAAAGCGGGACCGTTGTTCTGAATAATGATTCGGTTTTGAAGACAGCCGAGGATGCTTCAACCGTAATGAATCAACTGGTTATTCCATACGGCAATCAATCACGAATTGTCTTATCCGACAATACAGTCGTTTGGCTTAATGCCGGGAGCCGTCTCGTCTATCCCACGCAATTCAACGGCAAAACACGCGAGGTACTGCTGTTTGGCGAAGGGTACTTTGAAGTTACCAAAAATCCTGAAAAGCCTTTTATCGTCAAAACTTCAAATCTGGATATCAGGGTATTGGGCACAAAGTTTAATATTTCGACATACGCTGAGGATAATGTAATTCAAACTGTGCTTAAGGAAGGAAGTGTTGCAGTAAGAAGAAATGGAGCAGGTCTTTTCGAAAAGGATATTATAATGAAGCCCAATCAAATGGCCTCCTTTGATAAAACTACCAACCAATCAAAAATCCAGGAGGTAGATGCAAATTATTATACCTTATGGACAAAAGGGCTGATTAGTTTCGACGAGATCGATTTTGTTCGGGTAACGAAAAAGCTGGAAAGGTTTTATAACATTTCGATCAATTTTTCAGATCCTCAGAAAGAGATAATACGCATTAGTGGTAAACTCGATTTAAAGCGCAACAGAAAGGAGGTGATGGAATATCTGGAGAAAGTCTCTTCTTCCAGTTTCGAACAAGTAAATGAAAATCAGTATACAATAAAATAACAGCACAAAAAAAACCGGAAAATGGTGGAACATCTCCCGGTTTCAATAAACACCAAATAATTTAGTATTTATTCATTAATCAATTCAAAAGTATGCAAAAAAAATGGCTAATTGGCATTCCCGACCGGGAAAGTCAAAAAAAATTTTGGAAAATTATGAAATTGACCGTTGTGTTAATTATCGGTTTTATGATAACCGCGTCAGCCACGAACACCTATTCGCAAAAGACCAGACTTGATGTTAACCTCTCCAATATTAGCATAAAAGGTGTTTTAGGCTATATTGAGCAGAACAGCGAATTTGTCTTTCTCTACCGGAATGACGATTTCAATACTGCAAAAAAGGTGAATATCGATCTTAAAGACGCTACGATTAACCAGATCCTGGATGAAGCACTTAGCGGTGAAAAGGTTGTTTATGATATCTACGAACGACAGATTGTAATCCGCAAGGCAGAAAACCTGCCTGCCAATACCCGCCAAATCCAAAAGAAAGAGATTTCCGGAACTGTAAAAGACACTAAAGGGATTCCCCTTCCTGGCGTAAGTGTTGTAATAAAAGGGACAACCTCTGGTACGGTATCAGATTCTGAAGGAAAGTTCAGGATATCTGTTCCCGCTGATTCGAAAGTGCTTACATTTTCATTTGTTGGGATGAAGTCCCAGGAGATTACAATCACTGGGAAAACAATCCTAAATACAACGATGTTGGAAGAAACATTTGGGTTAGATGAAGTCGTTGCTGTTGGTTATGGGACACAGAAAAAAACATCACTTACTGCCGCTGTTGGATCATTAAATGGTTCCGAATTTGCTTCAAAGTCTGTCTCTTCTATAAGTAATTCATTGGGCGGACAGTTAGCAGGAATTATATCAGCCCAAACTAGTGGAGAAATCGGTAATGACAATGCAGAAATCCATATACGTGGAGTCGCCACATTTGGGAATAATGCACCATTAATCGTGGTTGATGGGATTCCTAGAGATATGAACAAGTTAGATCCGTATAGCATTGAATCCGTATCTGTCCTGAAAGATGCAGCGGCTGTTGCCCCTTATGGAATGGCAGGCGCCAATGGAGTAATTCTGATAACAACGAAAAAAGGCCAGAATGGTAAGCCTGTATTGACCTACAATGGATATAGCGGTTTCCAAAACCCAACGACAATTGTTAAAATGTTGAATTCGTATGATTATGCAAATATTATGAATACTGCTACCTACAATGCTGATCCAAAGGCTACTTTACCGTTTACTGCTGACCAGATTGCAGGTTATAAGAAAACTGTTGATAGGGCACCTGATGCAGATCCTGATAAATATCCAAATACTAATGCAATGGATCTGATGCGAAATAAAAACACCATGATGACAAGTCATAATCTTTCATTATCAGGAGGTACAGATATTATAAAGTATTATATGGGGATTGGGTATCTTAAACAGGATGGAATGTGGTCGACCTCAAATTTAAACAAATATAATTTGATGGTTAATTTAGAGGCAAAAGCAACAAAAACTACTACTTTAAGCCTGTCCATTAATGCAAATGATTATATTACTGAAAACCCATCTGCTACGGCAAGTAGTGTTTTTGCAGCAGCGCAAGGTTATTTACCCACCGATGCCTATCGTTTCTCAAACGGTGATTTGGCAAATAGTCATAATGCTACTATTGAGAGTATGATTAAAACAGGATCCAGAAAATTTGATCAAACTAATATATACTCACAATTATCAGTTGAACAGCAACTTCCCTTTATAAAAGGATTAAGTGCTAAAGCCGTATTCAGTTATGATCCAACTACCACTTTTGATAAGAATTGGACTCAGCCACCATTAACTTATTATAATATAAATACTTCAACCACTCCATACACTTACACTCCAGTTGTTTCAACATTGAAACCTAATTTGTATGAATCAGAAGACCTAACGAAAACTTATACATTTCAAGGTATGCTGAATTATAGCAATACTTTTGGAAAGCATGTAGTTTCCGGATTAGCGGTAATGGAATCCCGGGAATCTGATTACAATGGATTTTGGGCCTCAAGGCAGAATTACGACATAAATATTCAGGAACTGAATCTTGGCAGTTCGAATAGCTCAGATTGGGGCAATGGAGGATCGTCCTCTCAGTCAACTCAGGTTGGTTATATTTACAGATTAAACTATGGATATGATAACAAATATTTAGTTGAAACTTCTGGTCGTTATGATGGGAATTATTATTTCGCTCCTGGTAAAAAGTTTGGTTTTTTCCCATCATTATCTGTTGGATGGAGATTGTCTGAAGAAAAATTTATAAAAGACAACGCTCCTTATATTAATAATCTGAAATTGAGAGGCTCCTGGGGGCAATCAGGTAATCTTGCAGGAGGGCCTTTCCAATATTCATCGGCAATGGGCGTATACGGTGGTGCTTATGCCATTGGAGGTACACTTAATCAGGGTGCATATGAAAGTTTAGAGCCAAATCCCAATATAACCTGGGAAAAAGCAAACAAAACAGATATCGGAATTGATGCTGGTTTATGGAAAGGATTGTTTGATATTCAGTGCGATTATTTCTATGAAAAAAGGAATAACATGCTTATTAGTCCATCTTCAGTTGTTCCTTCAGAATATGGCATTGGAATTGCCCAGGTAAATGCCGGGGTTATGAGTAATAGTGGTATTGATTTATCGTTGGGTAGTAGATATCAATTTTCAAATGGAATTAAACTTGAAGGTCATTTCAATTTCACCTATGCAAAGAATAAGATCCTACGAACCTTTGAAAATCCTACCACCTTGAATGATCCAAACCGAAGACGTACAGGAAGGCCTTTAAATACTCCTTTTGGGCTAAAATCATTGGGGCTTTTCCAAGTATCTGATTTTAACTCAGATGGTACATTAAAAACAGGAATCCCGGTTCCTCAATTTGGACCGGTTGCTCCTGGCGATATCAAGTGGGCAGATATAAATAAAGATGGCAAAGTGGATGCATCTGATGAAACAGCACTTGGATATCCAATCCTGCCGCAAATTATTTATGGATTTGGACTTCGAGGATCCTATAAGAATTTTGATTTGAGTACACTGTTTCAGGGGGCTGCACAAGCTAATAGCTTTGTTTCCGGCGAGTTAGCATTCCCTGGTTGGGTTGGAACCAATGCACCTGAAGTCTCAAAAGATTACTGGACTCCCACAAACACGAGGGCAACTTATCCAAGACTATTTGGCGATGGAGGAAACGCGAACAATCACATGCAAGGCACTAATGATTTTTTTAAAAGAGATGGATCTTATTTAAGGCTGAAGAATATTGAGATAGGTTATGCTTTACCAAGGCCTTTTCTTGAAAAGCTGACCTTGCAATCAGTAAGAATTTACGCTTCAGCGCAGAATTTGTTAACATTTAGCAAAATAAAAAACTTGTATGATCCGGAAATGGGTCAGTCTGGCGGGGGAGACAATAATGTCAGGGGATGGTATTGCCCTCAACAAAAGGTCATTTCCTTCGGACTTAATGTAACTTTTTAACAGTTTTAAAATGTAGCACGATGAAAAAATGTAAATATTTCAATTATATAATTCTGATTTCCTTATTCATCACCACAGTGTCCTGCAATAAAAGATTCTTGGATGTTGTTCCTACGAGTCAACTATCTGCTGAAACGATATTTGGTGATAAATCTGGAGGCGATTTGTTTCTGTATGATGTATATAACGGACTTCCTGATGCAGAATCGATGCCGGGTTATAATTATGATTCTTTTGAATCCTGGGCGGACAACGCAGTTTGCCGGTTTAGCTGGTCGATGTCATGGCAGAATGGTATCGCCAGGAGCTATGGTGCGAATACCTATACAGGGCTATACAATCATGATTATCCGGCAATACCTTTCCTTTACGACAAAATATTTGTTCGGATTAGAAAATGTAATGTTTTTATAAAAAACGTCACGGAAAAAGCTGCCAATTTCCCTGATACCTGGCGTATCCCGAGGTTAGCAGAAGCCCGTTTCTTAAGGGCCTATTATTATCATCAGGCGTGGATGGCATATGGAGGATTACCAATTATAACCGAACCGTTAGACCGACTTACACAAGGTGATAGTATTTTTCATCCAAGAGCCACATTTGATGAAACCTTTAAATTTATAACCAATGAGTTACAGTCATGTGCAAATGATTTGCCAAATGAAGTTGGGAGTGGTAGGGCGACGAAGGGAGCAGCATTAACACTAAAAGGATGGTGTGAATTATTTGCCGGGCATTATGATTTGGCAGCTGCGACAAATAAACAAGTTATAGATTTAGGTGTCTATAATCTATTCCCGGATTACAATCAACAGTTTTTTGCAGAAAATAATAACAACAATGAATCAATCTTTGCCTATCAACATATTCCTGGTACAAAACCTTCAGGAAGATCTGCGCTATTTGGTCCCTCCGGAGATTATAATTCACTTGGGTGTATGGAACCAACGCAGAACTTAATTGATGACTATCGAATGAGCAATGGATTACCCATTACAGATCCCAATTCAGGATATGATCCTAATCAACCATATTTAAATCGGGAGCCCAGGTTTTATCAGTCAATCATTTATGCTGGATCTGTATTTGCCGGTAAAACTTATTCTATTGGTGATTTATTTAATCCAGGACTTCAAAATCAAACAGGATATAGCAGACGTAAAGGTATTGGAGAACAATTGCATGTAAACCCGTGGGGAGCTTCACAGGAAGGAAGTAATTTTGTCTATTTCCGATTTGCTGAGGTACTTTTAAATTATGCAGAAGCAAAACTCGAACTTAATCAAATTGATGCCAGTGTAATTGGTGCAATTGATCAGCTAAGGCTTAGAGGTGGCATACCATCTCTCGAGGATACCTATTTGAGAAGCACTTTTAGCCAAAGTGAAATGAGAACAATTATTCGGAATGAAAGAAGAATAGAATTGGCTTTTGAAGTCAAACGTTACTGGGATTTAATTCGTTGGAGAACTGCAGAAGTCATACTAAACCAGCCTGTTTATGGAATAAATATTGAAAATGGGATGTACGTTAAAATACTTGTTCATTCAATGTCGTTTACTTCACCAAAGAATTATTTATTCCCGATTTACCAACCCTGGATTGACTCAAATCCAGTTATGAAGAAGGAGACAAATGCTGAAATGACAAATGGTCAAAACCCAGGTTATTAACCTCATATACTCTTACTTTTGAAGACAATAAGTTTAACCGGGATTTTCCTTGGCCCGGTTAAACTTATTAATTTGCTCATTAATAGACATTTGTAATTAGACTATAATATTCCTTTGATTTGCGTTTAGTTATGATTGTTTAGATTAATATTTTAAAAATAAGTAATCTACTTCTGGATTTTTGGGGGAAAGGAGAAAGAAAATGCAGAAAATATATCAATAAAGGTGGATTTTTTACAAGTTATCATACCCCAGGATGAAACTGACCTAATCAGTCAAGCACAACAAAAAATTGGCTCGAGCCTGCTCATGAAAATACAATTATTCTTGACTGATAATTAATATTGAATATTAAATAAAAAACGAGACATATTCTCATGAAAAATAAAAATATGATGTTCAGGTATTTGTCAGTAATTGTATTGACGTTTTGTGTTTTTACTGCCAGTACCCAGACTTTACATGTGGCCTCGTCACCACTTTACCGTTGCCCGGTATTTGACGGAGCTGCAGATCCTACGGTGATATATAACCGGAATGAAAAATCGTGGTGGATGCTTTACACTCAAAGACGTGCTAACCAGGACGGTGCTGATGTTGCCTATGTTTATGGATCAAATATCGGGATTGCCTCATCATCCGATCATGGAGAGACCTGGGTTTACCGTGGAGCCCTCAACCTAGCAATTGAACCTGGTCAGAACACCTTCTGGGCGCCCGAAGTTGTTTTTGATAAAGGCATTTATCATATGTATGTGTCCTATATTCAAGGTGTTCGAAATCATTGGGGTGGAGATAAACATATCCTTCATTTCTCCAGTAAAGATCTATGGAATTGGAGATTTGAAAGCCAATTGCCCTTGTCAACGAACTCAGTAATTGACCCCTGCGTTTTTCATCTTCCTGACGGAAAATGGCGAATGTGGTATAAAGACGAAATACAGGGAAGTGTGAGTATGGTTGCTGATAGTCCTGATCTTTACACTTGGACCGTTCAAAAGAAGCCAGCGGTGGCAGACCGTCAACACGAAGGACCAAATGTATTTCGGTTTAAAGATAAATACTGGATGGTGGTCGACCAATGGGCTGGTCTGGCTGTCTATTCTTCTGACGATTGCAATTCCTGGACATTTAACAGTGTCATTTTAGATAAGGCCAGTCGGAGAAATGAAGATACCCCGTCGGGCGCACATGCTGATGTGATAGTGGTAAAGGATCAGGCGTATATCTTCTATTTTACCCACCCCGGTCGAAAAATTCATATAGATGCACCAAACGGGCAAAATGGTGTACTACCTTACGATCTTCGACGGTCATCAATTCAGGTTGCTGAATTAAAAATTATTGATAATAAAATGGTTTGCAACAGAGACGAGCCGTTTGATTTTTACCTGCCATGACAATTAAGGATCAATAATTATGAAATAGCAATGGTTAAAGAAATTCTAATCGGATTGAATATTTCCTTATGGCTATTATTAAGTGGGCATATAATGGATGCAAACTGAGATAAGAATCGGAATTATAAAATTCTTTAAAAAATTAAAAAATAAGAGAAGACATATTCGCTTATTTTCAAAATTCATCTTAAGGATTATTCTTTTTATTTCTTCAAATAATGCGTTTAGCTGCTCAGCTTTTTTAATGAAAGGAGAAAACTATTGTGTCATAGGATTTAATGAAAATTGGAAATCAATGCCTGGAATGGTTATTATAAATAAAAGAGGTATTGTTAAAAAGAATTTAAGTTGGAATTTTCTTGTTTCAGAAAATAAACCTATGGAACCAGAACTAGAGTGTACTTCGGAGTATGGCTCAGTAAGTTTCAATTTATTGGGTATACTAATTTAAAGATAAATCTTTACAATTATGTGGTGGACAAGCTAAACACCCGCAACACTTGACCGTCGCGTTGATCTCCGATTCCTTTTGGACGCTAAAAAACAAATTATATACAAATGAACAATAGACCAAGATGACTTAAATTTAATCTTAAAAATCTTCGCAGCATATTATAATTTAAGGAGCGGATTTTATAAAAAAGATAATAGTATTTTAAAATCAACAAATAAATTAGGATGAAGATATCACTAAAATCAAACGTTTTAATAATGGCAACCTCAATCATTGCAATATTAACATTTTGTGGATGTACTAATAGTATTCATGATCAAACGTTAGTTTTTGCGGGTTTTGAGAATGTCCGGATAGAAGGAGAATTAAAAGTTCGTTTGAACAAGAATTTCGATCGTTTGGAGGAGGAGCTCTATCAACCGCAAAATTTATTTTGGTCCGAAAAAGAGTCCGGTGGATGGCCTGCCGATAAGGAAGGACGCACAATCCTCGGCCTGGTATTGGATGCCAGGGCATCGCACCGCAGCCCAAAGTATCTGGAACAAATTATATCAATGATACCTGCTCATTTAAATAAAAAGGGGTATATGGGTACTATTCATTCCGAATTGATTAATGAGCAGCAACTATCTGGTCATGGCTGGTTATTGCGCGGACTCAATGAATATTATGAATGGACAAAAGATGAAAAAGTACTGGCAATCTCTAAAAAAATTGTAGATAGTCTTTTTATCCCCATAACACCTTATGTAAAGGATTACCCAATCACTGAAGAATCGCGTATTTCCGGTGCAGGAGCAATGAGTGGCACTATTCAGAATACCACTGGGAAATGGGCGGTTTCATCGGATATCGGTTGCATTTTCATTGCCATGGATGGCCTTATTCATGCCTATAAAAACAATCCCAATCAGGCAAGCAAAAGTTTAATCAATAAGCTGATCCAGCTATTTCTAAAGTTCGATCTGATCAAAATAAAAGCACAAACTCATGCTTCACTTACAGGAATGCGCGGGCTCATCCGGTATGCGGAAATTACAGGTGACACAACACTTATTAATGAGGTAGAGAAACGATGGGCGCTCTTTAAGGAATACGGTATGACCGAGAACTACGAAAATTACAACTGGTTTGGTCGATATGACACCTGGACGGAACCATGTGCCATAATTGACTCCTATCTGGTTGCAGTACAACTATGGAAAAATACAGGCAATACTAAATACCTCGAAGATGCAGAAAAGATCTATTGGAATGGAATTTGCATGACTCAGCGTGCAAATGGAGGATTCGGATGCGATAAATGTGCTGGACCCTCTTCAAATGACATCTCTGTACACGCTTATGAGGCGCATTGGTGCTGCACTATGCGCGGAGGCGAAGGATTAGCTCGCGCTGCAGAATATTCCTATTTTATTCGTGGTGACCAAATCCTTATCCCATTTTATCGTAAAAGTTCTCTCGAACTTAAAGACAAAGATGTCAGTATCAGTCAAGATACACAATATCCGTTTGGTAATCAGATTACCATAACCATGAATAAAATGCCGAATAAAGAAATCACTTTTCTACTATTTATTCCTGAGTACATGAAGGTTAAAAAGCTAAGCCTTAATGGAGAAGCAATAGATCCCTTAATGGTAAAGAGTTTTTTGGAGCTTAAATCAAAATTCAATGAAGGAGATCAGATCGTTATGGAATATGCTTTGGATAATCGTTGGGTTGCCCCCCACAGTTTAGACCTTCAGAATTCAACTCTTAAAAAAGCAATGTTTGGCCCATTGGTTCTAGGTTATCAAAGTGACAAACCTGCTATATTTAAATCTGGAGCCGTTATCCTTCGAACAAGAGAAAGTGAGTTTATGATTGAAGGAACTGATTTCAAACTGAAACCACTGTATCATTTGCTAGATCCTCAGGTTTCGGATAAGACTAAATACAAAAGCAAAGTATTATTTAACCTGTCAGACTTTTGAAATTCAGTTTTTAATAACCCACTTAATTATCGATGAAAAATTTCAATTCACTCCGGCAAATTATTCTGACAATTTCAATTTTCTTTCTGAGTTTTCCATTTTGTTCTGGAAGGGCAATCGAAAGTACTGACTATTATATTGCAAATCTGAAATGCGAAAATAGAGCCAATCCGATGGGAATACAAACCCCACAAGTTCATCTGAGTTGGCAGGTTCACTCCGATCAGCGCAACCAATCACAGGCAACCTATCACATACTTGTTTCGGATAGTGAAGTGGAATTATTAAAAAACATAGGTAATATCTGGGATTCGGATGTCGTAAAATCAGATCAGTCAATTCAAATTGAATATGCCGGTTTGCCGTTAGACTCTGAAAAGAAATATTTCTGGAAAGTGAAAATTACCAATCAGGTAGGGAAAGAGACCGATTGGAGCGAGTTAGCCAGCTGGCAAATGGGACTCTTGTCTACTAAAGACTGGGGTAATGCAAAGTGGATCAGTTATTCAAATCTTCCAGATTCGATGAGAATAGTACCCGGTGTTCATTCTTTATCAGGTGATCAGCTCGGAGGTAAGGCCATTGGGCGAAGCATTGTTCCGCTTTTCAGGAAAGAGTTTTCAGTGGGGAAGAATATTAAAAAAGCGACCTTATATATTTCCGGATTGGGACATTACGAAGCTACCCTCAACGGGCAAAAAGTCGGAGAAAGTTTTCTGGCTCCAGGCTGGACCGATTACGATAAAGTCAACCTTTACAACACTTATGATGTTAGTGCTCAACTAAAAAAGGGAAATAACGCCATCGGGGTAATAGTGGGTAATGGTTTTTACAACATTAAGCGTGAGCGGTACCGCAAATTGGTCATTGCTTATGGCTACCCAAAAATGATTTGCAAGCTGAAAATTGAATATTCAGATGGAACCGCAGCATGCATCGTATCGGGAACCGATTGGAAATGTACACCTTCGCCCATTGTTTTTTCAAGTATCTATGGTGGAGAAGATTATGATGCCACTCTTGAACAAAAAGGATGGGATCTGCCTGATTTTGAAGACTCAACGTGGCAGCCTGCCCTCCCAGCAGCAAGTGCTTCGGCCCAATTATCCGCCGATACGGACTATCCGCTTACCGTTCGCGAAGTGATTCAGGTAAAAAAGACAGAACAAACAGAACCAGGCAAATACCTGTACGATTTTGGTCAGAACTGCTCGGGTATTATTGAGCTTAAAATAAGTGGGAAGAAAGGATCTGTTGTTAAGCTTATTCCCGGTGAACTGATTACCAAAGACAAAAAGATTAATCAGGTTGCATCTGGCAGCCCATATTACTTTACTTACACATTAAAGGGAGATGGGATTGAGGTATGGAGGCCACGGTTTACCTATTATGGTTTCAGATACTTAGCCGTAGAGGGAGCTACACCAACATCAGCAAAGACCGACACATCATTGTGCCAAATCATTGATTTAAAATTGCTCCACACCAGCAATTCAGCTCCTAAAATTGGAGAATTCTCTTGTTCCAATCAGCTTTTTAATCAATCTTACCAGCTCATCAACTGGGCGATCCGAAGTAATCTACAGAGCGTTGCCACTGACTGCCCTCACCGGGAAAAACTGGGTTGGCTGGAGCAAACGTATTTAATGGGACCTTCCATGTTTTATAATTATGACCTTCATCCGCTATATAACAAGATTGTGCGCGATATGATTGACTCACAGTTATCCAATGGATTGGTTCCCGACATTGCACCCGAATTTGTGCCGTTCGAAGGAGGATTTCGCGATTCTCCCGAGTGGGGAAGTGCTGCAATAATCCTTCCATGGATGCTCTGGCAGTGGCATGGCGATAGTTCGATTGTAAAAGAGGCAATGCCCATGATGAAAAGGTATGTCGATTATCTGGGTACAAAAGCCGATGATCATATCGTTTCTCATGGCTTGGGTGATTGGTTCGATTACGGTCCAAAAACACCCGGAGAGGCCCAGCTAACTCCGAAATCGCTCACCGCAACTGCGATTTATTATTACGATATTGTTCTGCTTTCGAAAATGATGGAACTAACATCCAATACCGAAGATGCCAGAAAAATGAAAGCACTGGCAGGCGAAGTAAAGTTGGCTTTCAACCGAAAATTCTTTAACAATCAGACTAAAGTCTATTCGACCGGAAGTCAAACTGCGATGTCTATGCCCTTGTGTGTTGGGCTGGTTGAAGAACAGGACAGAACCAAAGTATTACAAAATCTCGAAGATTCTATTCGGATACAGGGTAAACCACTCACTGCCGGAGACATTGGATTTCATTTTTTGGTTGAAGCTTTAACCAATGGCGGAAAATCAGAATTACTCTTCGAAATGAATAATCGGGATGATGTGCCAGGTTATGGTTTTCAACTTAAAAAAGGAGCAACTGCCTTGACTGAATCCTGGCCGGCATTGGAGGAAGTATCGAATAACCATTTGATGCTTGGGCATATTATGGAGTGGTTTTATAATGGATTGGGAGGAATTAAGCAACAACAAAATTCGGTAGCCTACAAAGAGCTGTTCATAAGCCCCGCGATAGTGGGCGATATCACCCAAACAAAAACCAGCTTTGTGTCGCCATATGGAACCATTAAAAGTGAATGGAGTCGTGAGGGAAAGAAACTTAGTATGTATGTTGAAGTTCCCTTCAATACTTCGGCTACCATTTCTTTTCCAACCCTCGATCGTAATTCGATTATCGAAAATGGCAACCCAATTGACAATCAAAAGGATATTCAATACCTATCAGCTGATAACGGGAAGTCGCTTTATCGGGTTGGTTCAGGATGCTATAACTTTATACTTAAAATGGACTAATCCAGGATGGCAAAAATCAGTATCGACCATAACAAATAAAAATAATAGATCCGAAGATTTACATACATTAATATAGACAGGCGAATATTTATGATAAATGCCGGAGTGGAATGGTGTTATCCTGGAGTGTATCCTTGTATAACCGTTAAAGATAAAGGGGGTTGTCTTGTTTCAGCATTGACAGATGAAAGTTTTAATGTTGGTGATTTACAGGTGGCAGAACTGGAAAAGGCTTCAGTAAAACAAATTTCTTCCATATTCACGATTGCTCCAGTATATAATGATCCAATAAAATCATTTTTCAGAGAAGTTAAGCCTGGAAAATATGATTTGTATATTTCAGTAGGAAAAAAGAATGGGTCTCCTGTTTTTCAACTGCCTTATAATGAAAATGACGGACATAAAAGATACAAAATGGGGCGCATCGAGATTTCAACCAGATAATATTATTGCCTCTTAATTAGTGTTAATCACATAATAAACACTGGGAAATATATCATAACACCAATTATTTACATTTAGGAAACATAAGTTGATCTAAAAAGCATAAAAAAGATGATTAAAAGATTTATTTTATTATTTGTAATTACTTTTTTATTCTTCACTTGTAAAAAGGAGAATTTAAAATCTTCACCAATAATCAAACCAGATCCTAATGAACAGGTAATTGCGGATCCTATAGGAACACAATTTGTTAGCTGGATTATGATTTGGGACCGGTCTTCTGAAAGTTGGTGGAATTCTTCCAACACAGCTGGGGCAACCATTTTTGTGAATGGGAAATGGCAGTCAATTGATTGGAAAGATAATAACCAAATAAATGAATATATTCAGAACCTAAAGGATGCCGGTATCACTATTCTCATTTGCGATCTTACGAACGGCTGGGGTTGGTTAGATGATAAGGTTCAATATATACAAACCATATGTGCTAATAATGGAATGAAACTTTGTGTTGCTGAAAACAGTAATGGAGATATTTCCACTTTCGAGGGTCATGCACAAGATATCTGGAATAAATTTGCAAAACCAAGCTTGCCAAATGGTTCTACCTATCTGCGAAAAGATGGTAAGCCGGTAATTGTTTGTTATGCCATCAGGAGCTGGTATAACAGTTATAGAAACAGTTTAGGAACAAATACCCGGAAATTTACTTTGGTTTGGGCCTCAGGCGAAGATTCAGATATCAATAAGTGGGGTTGGCAGTTGGAACCGTGGATAGCCTCGGTGCCCTCAACTGATGCGATGTTTGTCACATCTGCAATTAAATTGAGTTCGCAAGCTGAAAGTTGGAGAAAATCACTTTCCTGGCTCGATTACAATTTTTTATTGGTTAAACGAAATAATCCCAAATACATTATTATAGGTTCTTATGATGATATGAACGAACGTAATGGCTGGCTTGTGGCAAACACAAGCAATTGCATACCAGGAATGCAAATGCGTGACAAAAACGGAGCTATTAGTAATGATGCTTATTATAACCGTGTTAAGGAATGGATAAGTGGTAATCCAACATCAATTCCAGGAGGGTATATTCTTGACGGTTGCTACCGGGTAATTAATCAAAATAGTAGCAAAGTGTTTAATTTCCAAGGAGGTGATGGGAAAATTGGAGCAGGACTTGTACAAGGTACACAATCGAATGAAAGACTCAATGATTATTACTGGTTCTACCATTTAGGCAACAATAGCTATCGGATCATTTCATTAAACAGTGGACTTTCTTTGAGTGTTCCTAATGGATCACTGGCAGATGGGATTCTGATTGAGCATACCATGGATGCGGATGTACTTTATCAGAAATGGACTCTGGAAGATGCTGGGGGAGGATATTTCTTCATAAAAAATAACATGAGCGGTAAAGTGTTGCAAGTTGAAGGGGCATCAACAGATACAGGTGCCTCAATTATTCAGCTAACAAAAGACAATGGAACTTATCAGCATTGGAAAATTGAGGAAATTTTAAGTTTTAAATCTCTATAAAGTTTTAATGCGGCCTTCCTTTCCTCCCTTATAAAACGCATTCAAAGTACCGCATTAACCAAAAATCTTAGGTGAAAATTATTAAATGATTAAAAATAATAATGGTCAAATGATATTTAAAATCAATTCAGACACCAGCATTCTGAGGATGAGATGTAGAGTTTATAAATACGTTGATCTGAATTACCTCCCAGTGACCAGTCTGTTCCATGCGACATTTGGCGAGACCAAGGAACTGAGATAGAAATATAAAAGTGGAAAAATATTTTTTGAAAATGAACGTGAAACGGTAATTGGGGTAGACGAAAAATGTAGCTGCTGGCTACCGCAACAAGTTATAATGGTCGCTTGAATCCAGCCGGTACTGATGACCATGAACGGGCGGATAAGCTAAATGAGATCCTGCCTTCGGCCCTATAAACCAATTTAACAATTTCTATATCCCAAAAGTTTTACAAATAAGGTCTTATCAAGTTCTCTGAACACGTTATTGATTTTTAAGGGCAATATAACATCTGTTTAATTTTAATGTGTTTATTAATTTAATATTTAAATATGAAAAAACATTTTTTTTTGATTCTGTTGGGTTTAATTACATTAAATGTTTCAGCCCAGAAATTTGACCAGTTGGCAAAAACACCTCCGATGGGTTGGAATAGCTGGAACAAGTTTGCCTGTAATGTGAGTGAGAAACTCATTAAGCAGATGGCTGACGAGATGGTAGCTAGTGGTATGCAGAAGGCGGGATATGAATATGTGGTTATCGACGACTGCTGGCAGGTATCGCGTGATGAAAACGGGGAGATCGTTGTGGACAAAGACCGGTTTCCAGGCGGGATGAAAAGCCTTGCCAATTATATCCATTCAAAAGGATTGAAATTCGGGATCTATTCGTGCGCCGGAACAAAAACATGCGAAGGAAGACCTGGAGGATTCGGACATGAATACCAGGATGCTCGTACTTATGCCAGTTGGGGAATAGATTATCTGAAATACGACTGGTGTAACACAACCACACAGGACGCCAGATCCTCGTATTCCAATATGCGTGATGCCCTTCATTTAGCCGGTCGGCCCATCGTTTTCAGTTTGTGTGAATGGGGTACGGCAAAACCCTGGGAATGGGCAAAGGAAGTTGGACACCTATGGCGTTCAACCGGGGATATCGTTGACCGCTGGGATGCCATGATTGCAATTCTGGATAAGGAAAAAGAGTTGGCAAAATACGCAGGTCCAGGCCACTGGAACGATCCGGACATGCTTGAAGTAGGTAATAGCGGAATGTCCACCGAAGAATATAAAACCCATTTTTCATTATGGTGTATGCTCGCTGCACCTTTAATTGCAGGGAATGATTTAGGAAATATGTCACCTGATACTAAAGAGATACTTACCAATAACGAAATCATTGCCCTGGACCAGGACACGCTTGGCAAACAGGGTTTTTGCTTCCGCGACAATGGAAATTTTCAGATTTGGATAAAAAAACTGGCAAACAAAGAAAAGGCAGCCTGCTTACTGAACAGGAGTGACGAGGAGAAAACGGTGCAGGTTGATTTTAACGTAATTCTCAAAGCTAACGACGATTATTGGTCGTCAGAGCCCTATAAACTTCAGGATTATAAGGTGCGAGATTTGTGGGAACATAATGAAGTAAAATTAGAGAATAACCTACAATACATTAAAATTCCGCCACACTCTGTGAAGGTGTTTAGGTTCATAAGGAATTAATATTTAAGCTATTTCCCCTTAGCTTTTAGGGCTGAGGGGGAATATTAAATCAGAGCACATTCTAAATATGCTAAGGAGTAAATTTTTTTTAAAGTCTTCCCAAATAATCAAATCGTCAAATCAAATCCTGTTTGGTTATCCACACTTTGCAGCAGAGCAATCACGATCTAGTTCGGTTATCCGAACTTTGCCGGACAGCAATTAACATATCATTTCTATACCTGGGCTTTGCAGAAGAGCAATCTGTACCTTGTTTGGTTAATCACAACATTACATGAGAGCAATTAAGATCTTGTTTGGTTATCCACACTTTGAAGGTTAGCATTAAGGATCTTGTTTGGTTATCCGCATTATGAAGGAGAGCAATAAGGATGATTCCTGGTTGTCCACTACTTTGCAGGTGATCATTCATTATGATGTTTGGTTATCCGCACTTTGAAGATGAGCAAATCAGAATCTTTTTGGGGTATCCGAAAATTATTTCAAAAGCCTCCCGGATCCGATTTGGCAGCTGATTTTTTTCAGACTGCAACTATGTCCCCATTTTATTTTTTTTCCACCAGAATGGAATAAATGCATATATTTTGATAAAAATCAGTGCATTTTATTGCATGGGAAGATGTTTTTTATTAAAAAACCCAAATAAAGTCATAAATATTTCGTATTATTGATTGTTCAGTTTTTTTTAGTTTAATTTATTTTATACCCATAAAACACGTTTTATGAAAAAACTACCTTTTAGTCTGTTAAGCTCGAATGAACTTTTCACCTCCTCCAGCCGCATCAATGAGGCATGCAAACTTTCTCTTAGCAGCGATATTTATGTTTCTAATTTATGCTCTTCTATCGATCAGGGTAACAACGATCTTTCAAAAGGATTGGGTAAGTCGTTAAACATCTAAAATATACTCATTGATTGCAAATTTGTCCGTCCCTGCAGCAGTAAAGGATATGGAATGCGTCGGAGCGACAGAATGGTTCGCACAACTAAAAACCAGTCAGTCAGAATTTGAAAAAATATATAACGCTAAGATTGTCACAGAATCAGCAGTTGATTATCCGCTTGTAAAAGATGCAAGGGAGCGGATTTCCGGATATCTGAAGGGATTAATGAACTATATCGAAATCAACACCGATCTTGACGAATCTAAATTTGGGTCAACCAATGACAAAATCAACGAAATTATCACAGAGTTTGTCGCCATAATCCGCGCACGTGAAACACGCAGCGAAAATAAGAAAGAAAAACCGGACAAAGCTACGGTCTAAGCTTTGTCCAGCAAAATAAAGTTGTAATGATTTGTAATTAAAAATAGAGCTTATCAGCCAGGTAGGCTCTATTTTATATGAATGCAGGTTGGGTGTCACTTAACATGCTTTACTCCGTGTTTTTACTTATGTCAATCATGTTCCCGACAATTCTCGCGTTTGGAATTAAAGATCAAGAGTCCTATACAAAAAAAAGGCTTCAATTATTGTTATAGCCTTAGTTGGTGGAGCCATAATCCCTCCATTTATGGGACATATTTCGGATCTTTATTCAAGTCAATCGGCTTTTGGGCTCCGATTCCATTGTTTATATTTATACTTTATTATGCAATAATGGGGTATCATGTATAGTGTTAAAAGTTATTAGGCAATAAACGAAGTTTAGAAAATTATTTTCTATATTTTCACCTTGAAATAGCCATGGTTGATAAATCACAAACCGAAAATGAAAATATCACCATGGCTATTCCATCTGGCCCTTTAAAAAACAAATTATTTACAATTGAAAATATAAAATCCTATACCAGATGTTAATCAAAAAAACAACGATCCTGTTCTCCATAATTATTCTACTCTCTAGTCTGGCAGAAGCTAAGTCGAAACAACCGATGCGGTTATGGTTTAATAAGCCGGCGAATGCCTCTTTGGCAGATAACAAGAATGGCTGGATAAACAATGAAGAGTGGCTTAAAGCCTTGCCAATTGGGAATGGTTTTTTAGGTGCCATGATCTTTGGGGATGTTAATAAAGAACGGATTCAGCTGAACGAAAAAAGTCTGTGGTCAGGCAGTCACGATGATAGTGATAACCCGAATGCTTATCTGTCATTGAACGGAATCAGGCAATTGCTGTGGGCCGGGAAATACAAGGAGGCAACTGAACTGACCAATAAGAGTCAGGTTTGCCAGGGAGCAGGTTCCGGATATGGAAACGGATCAGGAGCTCCTTTTGGCTGTTTCCAAACCTTGGGCGATCTGTGGATTGATTTTGGGAAAAGTGATCCATTTCAAGCATACCATCGTGAACTCGATATGTATAATGGGGTCATTCAGGTGTCCTATCTGCAGAATGACATTCAGTTTAAACGGGAGATTTTTACCAGTTTTCCTGACAGGGCCCTTGTAATTCGACTCTCCGCAAACAAAAAGGGTGCGTTAAGTTTCAAATCGACCCTCAACCGTCCCGAGCGATTTAAAACCCATTCGGAAAATGGTCAGCTTATGATGACCGGTACGTTGAATAACGGGAAAGGGGGAAATGGGATGAACTATGTCGCCCGGTTAAAAGCAATTGCAACAGGAGGGGTGTTGACCTATTCGAATGATACAGTAGCGGTTAAAAATGCCGATGAAGTAATTCTTTTCCTGACCGCAGCGACGAATTACAAACCCGAATATCCAAATTATCAGGGTAATGATCCGATAAAAACGTCACTTGAACAACTTACAAAAGCCTCTTCGAAAACCTATACTTCCTTATTAAACAGGCATACCCATGACTTCTCGGCTCTATTTGGAAAGGTAAACCTGCAACTTTCAGCCAATGATCCGGACACTATTCCAACCGATATTCGTCTGAAAAATCAGAAGAATAAATCGGATGACTTTCATTTACAGGAGGTTTACTTCCAGTATGGGAGATATCTTCTTATTTCATCTTCCAGAGAAGGTTCTCTGCCTGCCAATCTGCAGGGAATTTGGGCCAATGAAATTCAAACACCATGGAATGGGGATTACCACACTGACATCAATGTGCAGATGAACTATTGGCCGGCCGATGTTACGAATCTTTCGGAATGTTATCAGCCACTCACAGACCTGGTCGAATCGCTCGTAAAACCCGGGGGGAAAACTGCAGCTCTCCAATATAAAGCCAGTGGATGGTGCGTTCATCCAATAACCAATGTATGGGGTTATACCGCTCCGGGAGAACAGGCCAGTTGGGGAATGCACCTGGGTGCGGGAGGATGGCTCTGTGAACATTTATGGGATCATTACACCTTTACGATGGACCGGAAATACCTGGAACGGGTTTATCCCATCATGTTAAATGCATCTCAATTTTATCTCGACTGGTTGGTGAAAGACCCCAAAACAGGCAAGCTTGTTTCCGGTCCTGCCGCCTCGCCTGAGAATGCATTTTTTGCACCTGATGGATCAGTTTGTCAGATTAGTATGGGGCCATCCCATGACCAGGAGGTTATTTATGAACTGTTTACCAATATATTGAAAGCATCTGTGATACTGAAGGATACAACCCCTTCACTGGAAAAAATCCGGAACGCTCTAAAAGACCTTGCCATGCCTCAAATCGGATCGGATGGTCGGCTGATGGAATGGGCTCAGGAGTATCCCGAACAGGAGCCGGGTCACAGACACATGTCTCATCTGTACGGATTATATCCCGCTTCAATTTACACCCTCAAAGGAACTCCGGAACTGGCTAATGCAGTGCGTAAAAGTCTGGAATACCGCCTTGCCAATGGTGGCGGAGGAACAGGGTGGAGCCGTGCATGGCTGATTAGTCTCTTTGCCAGACTTGATGAGGGAGACCAGGCATACAAGCATCTGACAACTCTGATTTCAGGATCAACGCTTTCAAACCTGTTCGACAGTTGTCCCCCCTTCCAGATCGACGGAAACTTCGGCGCTACAGCAGGTATCAGTGAAATGTTATTACAAAGTCAAAATGGTTATATCGAACTTTTACCGGCTCTTCCTTCCGTCTGGAAAAACGGCGAAGTTAAAGGGCTTGTGGCCCGCGGCGGATTCGTTATAGATATCAAATGGGAAAATAACCAATTGGTTTCTGCAAGGATCTATTCCCGGAATGGAGGTGCCTGTTCTGTCAGATATAAGGAGAAGAACATTGCGATCTCCAATTTAAAAGCAGGAAAGGAATACAATCTGGATCCTCAGCTTAACCAGGATTAGTTTTTTTAATTCAATGAATAAAGGATCGGGCTGTCGCCGGTAAGCAACGCGGCAAAATGGGGTATTATTGCATCACTGTAACTTAATTCCCATTATCTCTGCAGCTTAAATTCCAGATAATCATAATTCATATTCCCGTTCACAACTGTTTTCAGGGTCATAACCTGCTTCCCTTTGTTCAGTCTTATGCTTCCGACCGAATCAAGCTTGTTCCAGTGGTGCCACTGACGCCAGGCAATCGGGTCTGCATCCTTGTGCGTTGATCGGATTGGCATAATTCCGGTGGAGGTGTTATGATTGGTAACAATCTCAATGCCACCTCTGCCATTGCAGGTGTACATGATCCCAATTGTATACATCCCTGCTTCCTGAACATCCACGGTATAATTAATCCATTCCCCGGGAACTGTCCAGCCAACATACAATTGTTTCATCCGGGGCATTACGTCATTAAAAGGGTTGTCATCAACTCCGCCGCTTTTGGTGTACGATAGGTCAACACCCTCGTGCATCCTGAATTCATTGTAAAAATCCCCGTTAGCCGGGTTTAGTTTTCCGCTGCCGTTGTTGATCGAATCAGTGTCATGGTAGGCGATTCCTTCCCCACCCATGTCATACCATTCGCACTGCACCTTTCCCGGAATGATCTGGGGGATATTATTCCAGGCAATTCCCTGGTAATCCTGATAAACCGTAAAACCCGTCAAAACCAGAATCAACGTGGAGGATAACCAGAATGTCTTTCCCATGAATCCTTATTTAAGTATGTTTGCAAACAAACCACCCTCTTCAGCGTACCGGAGAGAACTGAACAATAATCTGTCAAAGATGAAAAAAATTATCCTCTTGTGCTGTGTTTTAACTGCCTTTGTTTCCCGAGAATTAAGTGCTCAGACCTTCACGCAAAAACCTCTCGTGACGGGTGAATGGATTACAGATTGGCTTCTTTGCGGCCCGTTTGATCTCGTGAAGAACGACGATGTATATGCCCATTGTACCGGTTTTGAAACTGACTATCTGACCAAATACGGAGGCGAACAGGCTCTGAAAGTCCAGGCGGGCGATATCGTCCGGTTTAAAGGGGGATCGAATACCTGGAAGTTTTATATTTCCCCCGAAAATATCCTGAACCTCGACAGTGCGATCTCGACGAAAGAACCTGTTTTTGGCTATGCATACACAGAAGTCTATTCTGAGGAAGCGGCATTCCGGAAAATTGCATTTGGCAGTAATGACGGAGGGCGTCTTTGGGTAAACGGACTCCGCGTTTGGGATTATGCCCCAAATCGTGGGATTTATCCCGATCAGGATGTTTTTCCGGTACTTCTTCATCAAGGGAAAAACACCATCTTGTTTAAAATTGAGGAGAAGGGTGGAATGTGGCGGCTGGCCCTCCGCTTCCTGCCGCTTGAGGGTCCTGAATTGACCGAAAAAGAATCCCCGCTTGCAGTGAATTATCTGCATGACGGAACCATCGGGCTCACTTCAGTCACACCGGAGGAGCAGCTGGCTACCGTTGTCAGCCAGGTTCACCTGAAGGTTTCTGATCAGGGAGCGGTGATACTGGATGAAACAAGGAATGGCGATTTTCTGAAAAGAACAAAACTGGAATCAGCCAACTATCGTCAATTAAGTACCGTAACAGATATTACACTCAAAAACGGGAGACTGCTTCACACCGAACAAAAGCTCTTCGCCGGAGAACGAAAAGTCTATTCGCTGTTCGAAAACGGGACATCCGATTACGCAATTATCCTTGGGTCCGGAGCCTCGGAATCGGAGCAATACGCGGCCAAAGAATTGCAAACCACTATTCAGAAAAGCAGCGGCGTTCTGATCCCCATCAGGTCGCCTGGCGAAAAGCATGAAGGGGGTCGCATCATTCTGGGATTCAACGAAGCAGCCCAATCGTTAGGATTGAAGGCTGATCCGGCTATTTCAGACGAATCTTTTGTTTATCAAAGTGTTGGAAAGGATATCCTGATCTGCGGCGGGAGTCAGCGGGGTACGATGTACGGCGTATTTTCATTTCTCGAACGGGAGCTGGGAGTCCGGTGGTATACCTCAAAAGTGACCAATATCCCCCAACGTTCTGTTTATCGTTTCGACAGGCTTTACCATACCGAAAAGCCGGGTATCCGTGTCCGGAACGATTTTTATTTCGATGCTTTTGACCCGGGTTATGCGGCACATAACCGGATAAACGGTGCGATGGGTGGCCGGGCTCAGCATGGCGGTGTAGAAGGATATTGGGGGGTGCACACCTTTTACGGATTGGTCCCTCCCGAAAAATATTTCGCAACCCATCCCGAATATTACAGTCTCATCGATGGGAAAAGGACTCACGACCGTGCACAGCTTTGCCTGACAAACCCGGAAGTGCTTCGCATTACCATCGAAAACATCAAGGAGACTATCCGGCATGAACCGCAATTCCTGATTTATGATGTCTCCCAGAACGACTGCATTGGGTTTTGTACCTGTGATAAATGTCAGGCCCTGTCCAAAGCTGAAGGTGCTGAGTCGGGTCCCGTAATCTGGTTCGTCAACCAGGTTGCGGCAGCCATTGAAAATGAGTTCCCGGATAAATATATCGGAACTTTGGCCTATGTCTACTCGCGGACACCCCCTAAAACCATCCGTCCGGCCAAAAATGTAGTGGTCCGGTTATGCAGCATTGAGTGTTGCTTTTCCCATGATTTTCATTCCTGCGCCATGAACAGTTCATTTCTCAGGGATCTGGAAGCCTGGGGAAAGATTGCCCCGAAT
>Ga0364908_10131_pt2 | contig 25345 bp, 17 predicted proteins | sample ExccelJu500002D4_2_FD_206965 | JGI IMG/M metagenome (GOLD analysis project Ga0364908, IMG submission 206965) | Enriched cells from Trout Bog Lake Hypolimnion, Wisconsin, USA - BchlTB.July02.5000.02.D4 | ecosystem: Environmental > Aquatic > Freshwater > Lake > Hypolimnion/Profundal zone | place...
CTCCCACAGAGTGGTTATAGAAATGGCAGCCTCCCTGATGGAACTTGTATTCCAAAGTCATCTCTGCGTTGCAGAAGATCGAACGGGCTAGTCCAGCCATCACCTGCCAAGATAAATGGTGCCAGTTTTGGCGAAAAACAATAAGAGAATTTGAGGAGTGCATTTGTTGGAAATCATAGCCTATGCCAATTCCAACAAAAGGTTGGAGATTCCAGAATGTATACCCCCACGAAGATAAGGGCAAACTCCATAATAGGTTACCCATGTACGAGGAAGTTTGGAAATACCCATGATTGGAAACACCTTCTCCAAAGAAATGGATTTTTCTTATCGCATTTCTCCTAAAAGCATATTCCACCTCTCCCATTAAGCCATCATGCCAGCAATAACCGAGAAAACCAGCAACCACATAACCTGTTTGATAGGAGGCTGTGTTTCTTCCGCTCGTCGTGTTTTGTAAGAAGTTCGCACCGCCCAAAACCTTAGCATAGAAATTCGTCTCATCAACACAGCAAGTCTCTTCATCGCACCAGGCTTCAGCTTGTGCGTCAATTGCTATCAGAAATAAGAGCGGCATTAAAAGGAGCAAAATATTTTTTTTCATATTGGTGAACTCATGAGGGTGTTTGAGAAGTTCTTTTCAGTCTATTTTCGGGTTCTTTTGAACCGCTTTTTGACTCTTTTTGGGGGAGTCATAACAACATTTCGTCTATTACTCCCCCAAAAAGAATCCCGAAAATTGACGAAAAGAACTTCTAAAACACCCTCTTATTGTGATTTTTCATTCATTTGCCAAGACACTTTTTAAAATTTCGCTACTCCGTAATCCGATCATCATCGCCGATGCTGCAGTATTGATATCGGGAATCACCGGACAGATGGAGTTATCCACTACAAAAACGTTCTTTGTGCCATACACACGTGTGTTGCCATCTACCACACCTCCGGCATTGAAAGGAGCCATTTTACAGTGTGATGTAAAGTGGTGGACATCGAGTGATAGATTGCTGTTATTTTTTATGTACGCTTCAACTATTTGGTCGCTATAGCCGAAAATGCTAACTAGGGTGATCGGGTCTCCTAGAAGAGGTGTATAGTAAGGGGGATCAATAAGGGCTAGGTTAGCTAGCAGAGTGCGAATATAGATTTGGACGGCATTCTTCATATTGATCAGGTCTATAGGATTTTGGTAAAAGCCGTCGTCTGCTGCGGCGATTTGAAATGAGTTGTTACTTTGGATTGTGACACTGCCTTCACTTAATGGATTCAAAAGCTCAAATCCAATGACTATGACCGGAAAGGGTACTGTTGCGCTAGCCGGTACGTATTCGAACAGAATCTGTAGCATGCGTGGGTCGCTTGCACTAGCGCCCACTACTGGCAAGTAGACATTATGGATAGTAAATGCATACGGCGCTCCTGGAGGGACACCATAACTTGGGGGATTATTTGGATTGGCTAGCAATGTAATGAAGATGAGCGGATGGTTTTGGAGATGTTGTCCTACGTTCTCATTGATGAAAACGGGTTTGATCCCTGCATTCTGAAGCGCTTCCGACGGACCTATTCCCGAAAGTTGTAGCAACTTGCTACTATTGATGCCACTTGCCAAAACAACAGCTTTCCGAGCTCGTGCTTCAAAGACTTGACCGTCCTGTACATATTTTACTTTTTTGGCACGTCCATGTTTATCGAATAGGATTTTCACAGCGACAGAATTGAAGAGCATAAACAGTTTGTGGCCATTTACTCCTTGACCTTCTGGCGTCATCACCGAGCTATCTAAATAGGCTGTCGCGCTACTTACTCGTTGAGTGCCTGTAGGGTCAATAAACCACTGAGCACGAGGGTCTATGCAATTCCCTACACTCGGATCATTATAGTCCACCACAGAGGGGATTCCAGGAAACGCTGCTAGTGTTGCGGGCAATAGGACGTTTGATGTGATCTCTGAAATCGTAGGTGTCTGTAACACGTTGAGAGGGCCGTTGACCCCTCTTGCTCCCGGTGTGATGGTCAATCCTTGGTAGTTTTCAAGAGCGTTGAAGGTTGCCAAAATATTGTCCAGACTCCAATTACTGCTGCCAGAAACTCCTTCCCAACGCGAGTAGACGGCGTTCGAGCCACGACCGTAGTATAATCCGTTAATGGATGCGCCACCCCCGAGAATCATTCCTGTTGTCCAATCGCTTGTTCGTCCATTGAGCCCTGGCATGGGTAAGGTTTGATTCCATCCTGGCCAAAAATATTGGGGCTTTCCTGTTCCAGCCAATAGAAGGGCTGGGAGACCCACGGCCTGTATGGCTGGATCACTTATTGCATTTAGCCCTCCCTCTATTCCTAACACTGAAAAAAGGCCGTTTTCTGATAATTGATTCATCACGATGCAACCTGCGGCTCCAGCACCTATGACGATGATATCAGCCTCTAGGTCATTTCCGGACATTTTGCATCGATAAGGAGAAGATTGATCGCCAAAAAGGCTGGCTGTAGCGGTGACTAAAGTGAGGATAATAAGTTTGATTTTCATAGAGGACTCCTCTGTAATTCGCCATGATCAATAAGAAAATTTTTTATGTCAAGGAATTTTGTTCTAATAGGGATAGGCATAAGAAATTCTGATTTTCCAAGACCCGTCCACTTGGCGTTCGAATACATCTAATCCTCTCTCTTGGATAAGTTCATTCGATATCTGCAAAGTCCAAATGAGTCGGACGACAGCCATATTTTTATCCACAATGATCTCTTCGATTTCTGGGGGAGCATAGTCAAACGCTCTCTCCTTGTCATGAATCACCTCATGAAGGTGCTTGCACATCTCGTCAAAATTTCTATCCGGTGCGCCTGGATAGCTGGCAACAAGGTTTGGAGCAAACAGTGAGCAAGCTGCGGGCAGATTCTTATTGCGCAAATATTGTGGCCAGAGTTGTAAGCGTGTTTGAATCTCTTCTTCAACTGATGTGGTGATCAAATTTGCAGTATGTTCGTAAATGATGCTCGATAACTGCCCCTCCATTTCAAACACAGCGAAGACATCATCCAGAGTTGATAGATCTCCATTGTTCACGACAATTTCGTAGGCGTAGAGGTGTCCATTCTTGCCTTTGATGTATCCTGCTAACGCTTGAGTGATTAAAAATGGTTTTCCTGTCCCTAAGTTGATTGAAATACCTGTTCCTGGCTTTGCAAAGACGTGGTTTGCTCCAGCAGAGTTCTTGGATACATCTTCAAGGGCCCCATCCACTCCAAGAATGGGCAGGGCGTTAAAAAAGTTCTGGAACCGCTCTTTGGGCAGTTTATAGACATAGTGCAATAGCTCAACCTCCGCTTGCGGTGTAAAGCGGTTTTCATTTCCCCCAGCGCCGTCTACATAGACAAAAGCATCTGGAGGAACGAGCGCTTCTTGTACAGTAAAATGGCCCAATAGCTTCATTCCCTCGTCAAATGACTTCATCCCCTTTTGAGAGGCAAGTAATAAAGGGACAAGGTCGGCTCCAAGGTTGTGACTAACCTTCAAAATAAGCTTGGCATATTCGGATAGGGGAGGAGAAGTCCATGCTCCTATTTTTAACCCCTGCTGGGGTATGAAAGGAGTTTCGGCAGGCGTAGCAAGATGTACAGTGATTCCTTGCTTTTCTAGGGCTTGAAGCATTGCAGCACGAGCAAAGACTTTAGGGTCTTTAACCCTAAACACTCTGACAATATTTTTCTGATCAGATGGAATTGTGCCTTTGATCACAATGTGATGCCCTGTAGGGTCGGAGGAGACTTCGAGCTCTAAGGGGCCTCCCGCAGCAACTGTCTTAACTTGATTGGCAACGTCATAACCGGGGACTTGTGGTCTCCACTCGATGGTGGCTTGCTCTTCGATGGCGGTTGGATTGACGACAAGGTCAATGAGATTTTCGTTGAGCATGAGTGGCGATAGCATCATGCCTCTTTTTTCAACGGTTTCAAAGAGACGATCATCAATGATGACATTTCCATCAAGTTCTCGAAGTCCTTTTTCATAGGCTTGCTTGGCCAAGCTCTTGAAGGCGAGAAGAGGATCTTCTGGCGTTAACGAAACTCCGGGAAGATCATTGGCATAGGTGTGGTCAAGCGGTGTAAAAGCAAGGGTATTGGGATCGCTTTGCCGACCACCCATCGTTAAGTCTCCTTGACCGACGATCACTAGATCACCCTGTAGCTTGCCCTTGTGGATGGGCTTAGTTGAATAGAGCGGAGTGTTAAATCGGTAAGTGTCTCCATAGGCGTGTAGCAGTGCTGCAACGGTAAATAATTTTGTTGTGGAGCCTGGTGAAAATAGTTTGTTTGAGTTGAGGTCATAGACAACTTGGTCGGTATCCAGGTCCTTCACAAGAACACCCCAGAAGGCGTGCTGAAATTGAGGCTGATTCATGATCTTCTGCATCTCGTCAGGGATCTCCTGTATAGCCATGCTCATCTCTGACACGACTAACAGCGCTGCTGTCAATAGACCTCTTAAGTTACGCAAGAGCTCTAATAGAGAATTTATTTTCATAACATGAGATTTATCGAAACCATGAATTCTTGAATAGTAAATTTTATTCTGCTTTGCGCGACCTAAGAGACTGGTGACGGATTTTTTTTAGTTGATTTTGGTGTTGTTGCATAATTTGAAAAAACACAAGTCATTGACTATAAAAAATTAACAAACACAGAGGCACAGAGTACACAGAGAAAAATTAAAAAAGATGCATATTTCTAATCTCTGTGAGCTCTGTGTCTCTGTGTTAAAAATTGAAAATAAGCATGTTAGGTAAAATTAGTTATGCAACAACACCATTGATTTTTGGGTTCTTTTGAGCCGATATCCGCCGATCTTAAAAAAATGGGCTGAATAATGCAAAAATTCGGTTATTCAGACGGAAAACACTTAAGATGTTAACTTGTTTATAATTAATTACTTAAATAAATATTTTGGCAATAAATCCTGAGTATGTTACAAACAAAAAATTTATTTGTCAATCTACCGCACACTCTATACCTCCAGCTACATAGAGGCATTTCAAGAATCTTACGAAGAGGTCTTGGAAATTGTAAAGAAAGAGAATCCCGATTTACTCATCAGATCTATCTAATTAATTCTCAAAGAAATAAGGTGAGATAAAGCGGTCTTAATGATTTAGGACCGCTTCATCTTTCTGTTGCAACTGTTGTCACACAATTTAGCGCAACGTTTTATTAGTTAAAAATTTGTGTTTCAACGACTTAATTAGGTCGCAGCAGGTTGACTCTTTTGCTTGCTAGCTTTAGCAGCTGCAATCCGAGCTAAAAGAGCAGCTTTTTGTTGAGCCAATTCTAGCTGTTTTGCTTGGTTTACATCCAATTTTTCTTGGCGTTCTTGCATTACTTCCGTACGTTCTTGCATTCTTTGTCCACGTTCTTGCATTCTTTGTGCACGTTCTTGCATTCTTTGTGCACGTTCTTGCATTTCTTGCGCACGTTCTTGCATTTCTTGCGCACGTACAGCCATTTCTGCCTCACGAGTCCGCATAGATTCTTCATGCCGGGCAACAGAAAGAGAGAGACGCTCTACCACCTTTCTAGACGCATCGGCAATTACCCTTGCTCCTTGTTCTATCCGCGCTAGATCACTAACTGCCACCAATACTGGTAATCCTTGCATGCCTTGAACCGACATAAGCCCCTCCTCGGTTTTTTTAAGAAGAGTTTATTGTAACAGAAAATAGACATAAGAATCAACTAGAAAATTTATTATCATATTTGTATAATTTAAGAAAAATCATACCACATCGGTCTGCTATGGAATCTTCAAACGTATTAAATAGGCAAAATATAGTCCAAAGTTCGGTTGTTGAGAGTCCCCATAGTCAAGTAAAACCCATTGACTCAAGTCCACCAGTACCCGTTGGCACAGCGAAAATCGTAAATGACACAAGCGTGCCTTGCCTGGCAGAATTAGGAGAACAGTTAACGGACGAAGACTTGGCGCAACTCGAGGAGATGGTTCGTCAAATGGAAGAAGCCCAACAACAACTGGAACAAGAGGCTACTATTCTTCAAAGCTCCCAACATGACGATAAGGTAAAACAACAAACAGACGGATCGCACCAACAAACAGACGGATCGCACCAACAAACAGACGGATCGCACCAACAAACAGCTGAAATACAACAAGATAATGCCACCCAAGCAAACCAAGCCGAAGGAACTGCACTAAGTCACGAAACCACTGTCATCAACGATGCAACCGCTGTGCACCATGTAGCAAACGACATCGCCAACCATATTCATATGGGTGGGCCGCTGCTTATACGAAGGGCGGGGAGTACAGACGTGGCTGAAATGTCACCCGCAACACGTCAAATCATAGAACAAAAAGTCTCTAAACTAGGCCAACAAATTCATCAATTAACGGAAGATAGCTCACATCTTTCAGAAAAACTACAAGCTGACTTAAACCCACTAACAGATAAAATGAAAATAGCAGAAGGAGACATGTATTTTATACCTTATGTTAACGAAAAAGGTGAGCATAAATTTACCTGCTATCAATTTGGCTCTTCCCAGTCCCCACCACCTAACACACTCATGATTAATGGCCAACAGCACACATTAGGCAAACACGTTGTCATTTCAAGCAATCAAATCAATGCATTTAACACATTTTTTATACAGGCATATGTTCGACATTTACTGACAAATTATTTCAATCAAGCCATTCCACAAGGACAACAAGAACTCACCAAAGAAGAACGTCTATCAAATAAAGAGCTGCATCAGTTCATATCACTACTCTTAAAACTGCTCAACAAGTATGAAGAGACTCAGTCTCCGATGTTCAATATTACTGCTAACGTGCAACAGACAGATACACAAGCAACGATTGAGGAAGAGCTCGCATCAATCGACCAAAACATGGAAAAAGACGCTTCTCGCGCCAAGAAAAAACAAACTGAAGAAAACACAAAGGATACCGGTCAAGCATTAGACGAGAAAAAATATATTCAAGACCAACAGCTAAAAGCCCAACAAAATAACAATGCAGCTATTGCACAACAGATCAATCACACAGCGCAAGATACAACAGCAAGAGAATCAAATATCAAAGACGTTTGCACTGCAATCAAAGTGAAACTCCCTATTGCATGTGCCATTACAAGTTGTAAACAAGAGTTAATGGCTGCACTCTCTGTGTTTAGAACCATACTTCAACGCGTTCATCCTATTAAACAACATGCTAAAGTAGTCGGAAAATAGAGGATTAAGCAACACTGTTTCTGTAACTTTGTTTTTTCATTGAAGTGGGCCCCAAACACTGGACAGAAAATGCGTAATTCTTAGTTATGTCACCTTTATTGAGGAGCACTCAAGTCGACAAGCTCTGGATGATTTTGCCGGGCGAGGCGAAGCGCCTCTTCGTAAGACTCTTGAAGAAAATCATAAGGGCGATCATTGATCCTTGTTGAATAGAGAAGACGGCCTTTGTACAATGAAGCAAATTCGATCCGGTCTTTTGGTTCCGCACCTTCTTCACAACGAATAAATTGGTTGTCATCTCCCATAACCATAATTTGGACTTCTATGTTTTGAATGGTTAAGGGATATTCTTTAAAGGCAAGGGCCACCTGTGGAGAACGATTGAGTCGTAGAATTAGATCTTGTGACAGTGCGAGAACCAAAAAGCGGAGCTCCTCGAGGCTTTTTAAACCACGTTGCATATAACCGGTAGAGGGGGAGAGAATTTTGTATTTACTGACACCAGGCTCTACAGCATTATTCTCCCCTACAACTGCAGTACGTAAATGGTATCTCTCTTTGACTATGTGCACATGTTCTTTGAAAATCTTGTAGTAAGCAGATTCTGCTTTTTCTTCAGGGGTAGGGAAAAACCAGGAGAGAAAGCTTAATAATAAACAAAGTTTCATGGGGTTTGGGCTTCTCTTTGTCCGCGAATGATGCGACCAATGCGATTTAAAGCCCAATCATAACTCACCAAAAGGTGGTTTGTCAAGGGATTGTAGCTTGGCAGCCCGCCATTAATAACATGGCGATATTGCTCCAACTCCGCACCAGCCAATCGACTTAGACTATAGCTGGGATTACAAAAGCTGGCAACAAGGTCAAAATCATTGGTGTAGTGGCGACATGAGGCCACCTGACCTCGCCCGTAAAAGTCGGGGCTTGCCATGCTATAGACATGTTTATTTGCCAGCACTTCTGGAGAAAGGTATTGGTTTGAGCGGTGGTCGATAAGGCAGCCTCGACTGTGATTAACAGAATGTAAAATAGGATCGGGAAAGAGCAGCTTCCTCTCACCGTAAAGGCGCTGTTCTACTTCAGCTTTAAATCTCGATGCTACAGTGGGGATACCCAACAATTCAGCGGTGCTGTTGATCAGGTCGTTAGAAAAGCCTCGAGTGGGGCTTGTGATGATATAGGTTTGTAAGCCGCCACACTCTTGTTGAAGCCGCTCTGCCGCAGGGATCATCTCGTTTATACCGCAGGTTAATATTCCGTTTCCGAGGGTGGGAATATGTCTATCGACATCCCCAGGGAGATAAGAACACTCATAAGGCGTTGAAAAGCGCTTCTTGTGGATAAAGCTCTCTCCTTGCAAGAGGCGTCCAATCCCCTCAATAGCATAATCAGCAGGATCGGGAAAGTGTGAGCCGATCATCTCTACGCCACGGCCGATCCGGATAAATGGTTGGAACAAAGATGGAGGTGCCATCGAGTTGGCGTAAGGGTTGTAGCTCTGCGCGCGGAGGCCGTAGAGGTCGTAAAAGAGGAGGGGGCGGTTCTTGACATAGGCGTAAAGGTTGGGGCCGTCGGTAAAGCGCGCGGGGTCTTGGGTTGTGAAGCGGTGGAGTCCTATGTGGTAGTCGCGGTGGCCAACAGAAAGCAGTCCTGTGTCGGGGTCGAGGCGCTTGCTTAGGAAGCTCCAAGGCGAAAGGCCCACTCCCCGCCTTGTCACCTCCCCGAAGGCGGAAAAGCGCGCTGTTTCGACTACGTTACCTCCCAGATCAATAAGGGCGACGGGGTTGCCGCGGAGGTCGTGCAGGGGTTGATAGGGTATGCCGTCGAGTTCGATGGCCACCACGCCTCCGATCTCTTGGCCTCTGCCTTTGCCAAGCAGGCGAAACTCAGTCAGTTTCCCTTCCCTGATGGCCCCGATCTCTTTATCTCCCTGGTAGAGGAAGAGAGTCTTTTCATTCTCCAGAAAGTCTCCCACCGACGGGTTCCACTCCGCCTTTGTGCGCTCGAGTCGACGCCCAAAGGAGTCGTAGCTAAAGAGAATGCTGTAAGTTTCGCGTTTTTTTGCACCGGTCATGCGCCCTAAAGCATCGTAGGTGTAGGTGGTCTCTCCATCCTGGATGAGGTGTCCATTCCCATCGTAGGCCAATGATGCATCAACCACTTCATTGAACTGGTTAACACTCAAAATCTTGCCATTTTCTTCGGTGCAATTGTAAAGAGAGTCGTGGCGGAATTGGTTCTTCCACTCTCCTTCTTCACTCTTCAGCTGGTAAAGGCTGTCGTAAGAAAAGTGTGTCTCAAAGGCGCCCGCACTATCCTCATACGCAGCGTGGAGGGGATTACCGACAGGATCAAAGAGCACGGCTTCAGCCTTATACCAAGGGGTCTTAATAGTTCGCAGGCGCAAGAGCTTATCGAACGAATACGTCGCCTCTCTTCCCGTGATCAGCTGGGCTTTGAGTGTGTTGCCCGCCCAGTCGGATGCAAGCCACTTGTGGCTGTAGAGCAGCTTCTTCTTCGCATCAAAGCGGGATGCCCCCAGCAACAAAGTCGCGTCGTAGTCCAGTCTAAAAGAGCTCCCGTCCGGCAATGTGGCCTCTTTGAGTCTGCCCGACAGATCGTAGGCATACTTCATGGTCAGGCCGGTAAAGAGTTTTTCGCGCGTGAGCTGTTGCAAGGCATTGAAGTGGCGTTCATTCCGCTTCCCGGTCTTAACTTCTTCTACTTCGATCAAATTGTCGTTGCTGTCATAGTGGTAAAGGTAAGCGATAGAATCATCGCTTGACTCTAATCGCTGTAGTCTTCCCATAGAGTCGTACGTCATGGTAATGCGGGTGCCGTCTGGCTTAATGGTGAGGATCTTGTCGCCAAAGCTGTTGTAGGCATGCTGCGTACAGCGTCCTTCCTCGCTCTCTTCAAGGAGATGCCCCATGGCGTCGTAGCGCCACTTCAAGGTGTAGGAGCCTTCCCGTCTTCCCTCTCGGATTCTGGCGTGTTGTTCAGCGATTTTGTGGCCGTAAGTGTCGTAAAAATAGGCTGTCTCAGCAAGTAAGGTGCCGCTGCTCTCGAATTTCTGAACGCTCTCTAGCTGGTGAAAGGCGTTGAATGTCTCAACTGTCTTCATTCCCAAGGGGTCGAGGGTCGTCTTAACGCATCTTTCTCCTCGCTCGTAGCTGATCGTTGTCGTGTTTCCCTCCGGATCCACCTCCTCAATCAGCTCTCCCCGCGAGCTGTAGCGTCTTGTTGTGACGGCGACGTTCTCTTCGGAGATGTAGTGGTGTATTTCAGAGATGTTGCCAAAGAGGTCGTAAACGGTGCGTTCTTTCTCGTGGATGGTGCCCTCTTGTGACTCCACTCTTCGTTCGATCGGCCGGTTGAGGGCGTCGTAGAGGGTGATTTGGTCCCTATAAGAGAGATCATCTAACCATTTTCTGACCAGATTTTGTCTTCCCATGGCGTCGTAGCCATACTCTGTGAGAAGCGATCCATCCACCGTTGTTTTTAGTTCTTTGATGGGGCGCCCTGCACAGTCGTAAGTAAAGGTTGTCTTTGTGCCATTGCTTTCCTCCCTTGCAATGAGGTGTAGCGCATTGTAGTGATGGGTCACCGTCCTGACCAGTTGCCCCTCTCTATCGTACGTTTCTACTTTGACAGGGCGCTTCAATCGATCGTAATCAGTCCGGAGTGTGATGCCATTTCGTTCGCGTTTGGAGGAGAGGAGCCCACTCGTTGTGTAGATAGACCTTTCGTAAGTGCCATCAGGGAAGGTGACTTTAAGTGGGTCGCCACGCACAGTGTAGGCAATGAGCGTCTCTTCTCCGTCGACTCTCTTCCTCCGAATCACTCGGTCGGCAATGTCAAAGGTCGCCTGTTCTTCTACAGGAATGCTCTCTCCATCTATCCCTTTAAGCGAAGGGGATGTTGTCTTGACGGTTCTTCCCAAGGTGTCCAGGGTAAAGTGCGTCGTCTGGCCATACTCATCTGTTACGGCTGTGCAGCCTCCCATCACATCGTAACTCCGCTCTTCCTTTTCGACAGAACCGTCGCTATGATGAGTCTCTTTTCGAGTAAGCCGATTTTGTCGGTCGTAAAAGAAGAGGGTATAGGCATTGCTTCCGACTAGTTCTTGACACACCTTATTGCGGTTTCCGTCATAGCGAGTGAGCGTCTTTCTCCCCATAGGATCTATCGTCTCAGTGAGGTTGCCGTGGTCGTCGTAGACCATCTCGACAGCATAGGCAAACTGATCTAAAGCATCGTAAACCTCGTGCTTTACGGGTAAGTCGTAGAGACCATACGTCGTGCAGACTCGTCTTAATTGGTGCGCTATGCCCGTCTCCTGATCGATCACACTTTCAACCTCTTCAACAGGAAGGCTAAAGCCAGATGTGCACGGCGTTGTCATCGGCTGGATCGTGCGCACACGGTGGACGCCGCCTCCTACGACCTCTTCTCGCGTTAACATATTGAGATTGTTCCAGTGATAGGTATGACGAAAAAGCTCTTCTCCGATCTCTTCGTCGACAATCCGCTTTTTTTTAAGAAGCTCTGTATCATTGAGATAGGAATATATCGTGCTCAGCCCCCCCTCCTCTTTTTCTCCAAAGAGGCGGTAGGGCTTTTTTGGCTCGTAGGACGCACATGTCGAATAGCTCTCATTCTGCACGTCCTTCATGCGTCTTATTTCTACCTTATCTTTCTTCATGGATCTTTTTTCTACCTGCTTGAGATAGGGCCATTCGTCCGTTCCCGTTAAGTTGCCCCATAGCGTCTTGCGCACGCACCCTCCCGATCCGTCGTAGACAAAATCTTTTTCATATAAGACATTGTTCTCGCCGTCTTCAAACTGCTTTTTTTTCAGTTCGTGGATAAGAGGCCGCTTTTTTTCCCTGTCGCCTAATCGATAGCCTTCTGTCCAAAAAAGAGTAGTCGCTCGATAGAGCGTGTTGTTGATGCTTTCTGTGATTTTAGAGGGGCATTTTTTATCTGTAGAATAGTATTTGCGTACAAGAGAGCGCCCATCTCGTACTGTCGTGTGGCCGCCAAAGTAGTTGAGTTGGTAGAGGACTTTTTCTTGCCCTTGAGGACCTGCGGGGGCTTTAATCTTGGAGACCTTGTGGCCGTCGTTTTCTGAATAGTCAAAGGCTGTATAGCGGCCGTCTGGGTGTGTGATGTCTTTGATGCGCACCTCCTGTGCTGCACCTTTAACTATCTGATGAAAGCTGTAGCCGTAGTTTGTCGGGATCGAATCGGTCGCGTCGGTCCATCCAAGGAGGGTGATTTTGCCCAATTTGTTGAACTTCTGGACTACTGTGGCCTCAAAAAGGGCATAATCGGCCCGCTTTCCATTGCTTGCTTTGACGCACAGGGTGTTGTCTCCCTTATGAAACGTTAGCGAGGTTAGGTGTGGCCTTTCCGAAGGGGGCACTGTTGCGATGAGGCGTGGAGTGAAACTGTTTCGGTGATACTCAAAGAGAACGCAGTCGTTGTTGGTCTTGATCTCTTTTGTCAAGAGACTATCTTCCCCACGGTATTCGCGGATGACACCAGAGTTTTTATGCAGTGTTAACCTGATCTCCTTGTGTTTCTTGTCATGTCTGCTCGATTCCTCTTTGATCATGATGTCATTTTTAAGATTTGTCTTTCCGGAGAGAAGACCGGAGCCGGTATTAGTCAACCCTTGATCAAAGAGCGTGTGGCTTAAGCAGAATTTATACTCTCGATAAAAGAGGTCGTCTTCTGCTAGAGCTTTGACAGAGTATTCGATAAAAGAGCCCTGCTCTTGCAGATAAAAGTAGTAGTGTTTGCCCTTTTTGCCTTTATAAGGCACGCTTGAACAGAAGTTGTCGCTAAACCCCTTGCCAAAGAAATGGCTTAAAGCATTGCGGCTGCAAAAAGAGCGAGAGAGTGTTAGAGGAGTAGAGCCGGCTACGCTGAGGTCTGTAGCTGAATGGACTAATGCGCCTGTTAAGGCATTGACAGAACCGTAGATAAAAAGGGAGGTGTCTAAACCATCCAATGAGGCTTTAGAGGAGGCTAAGTTCTCTTCTATAGCCGCTAGGGAGAGGCCTATTAGAAGGAGCACGTAGAGGGGGAGGAGACGCAAAAAAGAAGGCATGGCGATTCTCAAAGAATGACAAATTCAATTTTATAAATTGAAAACGATATTTTGACAATCTTTTTTGTAAGGCTACTTCTATAGTGCTTCCGGAGTGACACAAGAAGTCCGGGAGGCACTTATTTAGACATGCCAATAAAAAGCCGCGTGCTCGAGGTGTGGGTTTTAGAAGGGGAGTTTGTGCTTTCTTTAGGTTTACCTGCTCCGGCGGTTCATCTTACTGCTCCTTTTTTTGCACAGCTTGTGTGGAGTAGTAATACCATTCCTCGAAAATAATCTTGCATTTGAGCTTAAGTGAAAGCTGCCTCAAATCGAGTCTCTTAGAATGCCTGAATATTAAGGCAATATTGAGGCGTTCTAAGAGACTCGATTTGAGGCGCTTTGACTAAGCTCAAATGCTAAGATTATTTTCGAGGAATGGTATAACCACCCTCTTCACTGCCCAGGCCTTAAGCTTAATGGAGCACGCAATTTGTCTTTCCAAAATACACAGTTTCTCACCCAACAAGGAGCTCTTGCGTAAGGAACTGAAACAGGACTACTAACCTTTTCTTAGGGAAAGGTTTTGGTTTTTTGGCCAATTTTTGGGGTACATTATAGGAAAAAACGGAGCCTGTTTTAGAGGCTATTTTTGGCTTAGTTTTGCAATTGCCTCTATTTATTTTTAATGGTTGTCTTGGGAGGTGTCAGGAGTAATTTTTTTGTCTTTCAAATCATTAAGACGAAGAATTCTATCTAATGAAAATTGATCATCTTCAATAATGTATTTATGAGGGTCTTTTTTAATTTCTTCCGATGTTTTTCTAAAACCTTCTTTAAGGATTTTTTTTACCCTTTCAATAGATGCTTCGGAAGGGTAGGGTGCTTTGGTATAAGATATTGAATGTTCTCGAAAGAATCTTTTTTGTACCGACGAAACGAGATTTAGGTATCTACTGAGTCTGCTGACAGGATTAACCATAATTTACCTCAATATACATTATACCATACACATGCTTTTTTGTCTTAGAGACTGCTAAGATTTGATGTAATATTCTTAAAATTAATAACATAAATATAAACGTATTTACACTCATACCACTGATCAATTCATAATCCCTATTCAAACATCGAAATTTTCCCAATCATGAAAACTGCTACCCACCTCGTACGTCCTTAAAAAGTCATGGCACACGTTGATGGGCTGCGACCTTCGAATTTACGTGTTTTGTTTGCCGTCCATAGCCTAGCGGCTATGCACTTCTCACAAAACACATAATTTCTAGGTCTCGCGCCATCACTTTAACGCCATGACTTTTTAAGGACGTACCCACCTCTTCGATTCCACTATGATTTGTTAATTTTATTAAGGTTTAATAATTGTTTGATTTTTCTTTTTTAAAGAAACTACGACTGTCCTTGTGTATGAATCCATTTGTCCACGAGATGATTCGTCTCCACTTGACCCTAAAACCCACATTCCGCAACCCCTCACCCGTTAGAATACATTTTCTGGAATGGGGGGCCCAAAATATGCAAAATATGAGTGCGCACAGCATTTAGATTCAGAACCATCTCTTCGGGGCCCGACTGAGTCCTTCGAATTAGAACATGCACACCCTCAAACAATTGAAAAACCCAACGCATTGTTGGAGTACGGGTTGGCTTCCCCAATTGATTTGGAATGGTATCTCGAGCCATCTCCAGTCGTTTGCGTAAGTATCGTTGTGCAATCGTATAAACGAGGAGGCATAGGCACATCACCATTCCCAAGGCAACGATTCTCTCTTGGCTTTTCAAGAATACGGAAGAAGTCATAAATGCAGGCTCCTTTAAAAATCGAAAGCCCCGCTCTACAGATTGTTGCCCTTTGTAATTCATTAAGAGCTCTGTCGCTTTTAGGCAAGTTGTATCGAGTTCATTGGTGGCTACGATAAAACGACCTTTGGTTCTCAAGATCGTTTCGATCTTAAAAGTATCTTTTTTAAGAGCTGCTATAATTCGATAGCGATGCGCTACTGAGGCGTCTGCTCGTGGCCTCCCCTTGCCTTGTTTGACTTTTCTACTCATGATTGTGATCTCATCAAGAACATGGTACTTTAATTTTTTCCCCCAACGAAAAAGGGTCTCTCTAGCATCTATTTCACAGTCAAATTCGGTATGTGACAAACGAGTGAGCTCTCGAGTGGCTTGGTCTTTTTCTTTTTGAATCTGCTTCTCTAGAGTTTTCGATTCACGCAAGTAGGCTTGCTCTGAATATACAAGGAGCCACCGTTGTTGTACCCCTCCATATTCACTGATAAATTCCTTCCCAGCATAACCTGTCTCGAGCTCTTCTAAAGAACCTGTGTATTGAATGACTTTTTTTGCTTCTGATAACGTTTCAGGCACACGAGTGATCCATTTCATCGATTCAGAAATAGTGGTAATAGTTTTTTGGGTATACAACGCACTATCTGCTATAAAATAGGCATCTTCTCCCTCTCGAATCTGCTTCTGCAATTCCTTTAATCTTTCCCGAAAAAGGGTTTTGTCTGAGCTATTCCCTGCCACCGTTTTTGCCAATAGAGGTACATCTCCATCTTGACTGGACATGAGATAGATCATAAACTGCTTTAAATCTGGTCGATGATCTTTTGAATAACCAAACGTGATCAATTGAATCCCCTTCTCGTCTTCATAAGCGCCATGTACTTCCATACTCGTAGAGTCTAAATGACGAAATTTCTGGGATACACCAAAACGAAGAGCTGCTTCAGAAGCTACAGAAGCAAAAATAGAGTCGCACCCAGAGTGAAAAAGCTTATCTAAGGTTCTTCTTAAGCGGTCGTCGTTGATAAAATTTTCACAGTCTTTTTCTAAAAATCGATTCACAGCTCTTGTAGAAAAAAACTGAGCTTCTAGATACAGAGGTCTCGAAGTGAATCCGAGTCCGTTAATCACCATGAGTTTTACGCATTCTCCATAAGAGAGCTTCATCTGTGAATCTGGAGGAATGAGCTTGTCAATAGTTTTTACGATGCCTATTTCATCACAGATTTTGGATACAATTCCAAGGTGATCTAGGTTTTTGCTGCTGTAGCTCTCTTTCTCTTTCATACATCCTCCCATAAAAAAATTATTGATTTTAAATGGAGAATATAAAAAAATCCTTAAAAAAAAGCTTTTTTTGCTTTAGCAACGAGCCTTTTCTTTAGGGCATAAAAAAATCCTTACAAGTTAGAACAACCTTGCGGAGGAGCAAAACCCCTTAGGCGCGGAATGTGGGCTAAAAGTTCTGGATGTTCTTCTGTAAGCACCATAAAATTATATCTTGTCATTAGTTCGGAAATTTGACTCTCAGTAAAAAAGCTTTGGGGGAGAACTCCGTTGCTTCTTAATACACGTACTTCATCTTCTACAGTAAGTTGGTACCTAGGGTTTCTTCCAACTTTTTCTACAGATGGGTTATCAAGAGAATAATTGAACACTAACAAATCGGATTCTTTTAAGAAGTGAGAGGCAATTTTAAGAAAAGAAAAAACAATTTTTGGATCTACAGCAGATAGAAAGCGTAAGGCGATAATTATTTTATCTCTATCATAGTAATCTGCTCTTAAACCATGTAAAGCAGCATCTGCATGGTGTGTCAGGAATCGGTTTAAATTGGCCGATTTTTTCCTCACACCATGATTCTGTTTTTCTTCCTAGCTTTGTCAAAAGCGAATGCCTTTGATAAAGCTAGGAAGAAAAACAGAATCATGGTGTGAGGAAAATTTATTACGATTCCTGACACACCAGCATCTGCAGTATCATGGATGAACTTTAATCTATCACCCATTTCGGCTACAGAAAAAAGCCATGGCGTTAAAGTGATGGCGAGAGACCTAGAAGTTACGTGCAAAACACGTAAATTCGAAGGTTGCAGCCCATCAATTGAGTGCTATGACTTTTTAAGGACGTACATTTTAGGTGCCTACTGACATAGCTAACCAACCAAAATTATATGAGGCCCTAGCCATATTCCTATTTGATATATTCTGGAAAATGTTAAACCTAACACATCCGTTATCTTCGATTTGCTTAGCCAGAGAAAAATTCATTCTAGCTCATGTAAAGATTGACAAATGAGCTGCTTTTAGGTGTATGATGCCTCTCAGTCTAGCCTTTTTTAATTAATGGAGTCATCTATGAACCTACAGTCAGTTAACAGTGAAGAGCTTGATTTTTTTAACGCGGTCTCTGAACTCATGGATCGTTCGTTCCCTTCAATGAGAGAGCGATTTGGGTTGTGGCGCATTCATCAACATTTTGCATTGGCAGAGGGAGAGGTCTTTCATGAAACATCCAATTCAGAAATTCGTGAATCCACTTTACGGATCATCAAAAAAGAAGAGCTTCCTAAGACAGCATTTGCTTCGACTTGGAAGCTAACGCCTCAAGGACCTTTAGTGGGTACGTGGTGTTGTGACGATATTGTTACTCATCCGGAAAAATAGATGGGTCAGCAGAATCACACACAATGTGAATCAAAGTGCTTGCAGTGGTTACTCTATTTTGACAAGGCATGGTGTGGGCCGACTCAATTATCCGCCTTTTGGATTGAGCAGATCACTGCTGTTTCATCAAACGCCAGAAAGCTCGCTTTCACACGGCTTCTGTTGGCGAGCGTGCTGCTCTTTGAACTTGCGGGTTATTTTTTGATCACCTTAGGCCTTGCCATAAAGGCTGGCTTTTTTTTATTTGTTGTTGGTATTGCATTGAAAATAGGCGGCGGCATCGCGGGTGCCCTGTTTCAAAATATCGCTGGCAGTATTTGGAGCATAGAACTGCATCGTATTTTGGCCTCTTTAAAACCTTACTCTCAAGAGATTAATGCCTCTCTTTCCGATAGAGGCTGCTCTGAGACGGAAGTTCAAGCACTCTACCTCTTGCCTTCAGAAATATACCAGAGCGAAATAAGCAGCTATAGAAAAGCCTGCTTGTTAAACTTGGGAGCACCTTTGAGCGCTGGAGCAGCTCTTTTGATCACCGGAGATTTTTTTTCATCTCTGCTCATTATTGGATTGGGCGTTGCGTCTTTCCCAATTGGAGAACAATTCTTTAAAAAGTTTACCTTTCGCTCAGAGTCCAAGATGCGTTTAGGACGTTCGGCTGCTATGGTAGAGTTTTTAAAGCAGGTCTATCGTGAGCATTTTGTCCAAACAGTCCAGGTCAATTTTATCTCTCAGGTACCGCTCTTGCTTTTTGCCATACGCTTCTTATTAAACGGTGGTAGTGCGCTTCTTGCCTCCTTTTTTGGCTACACTCAAGGGTTGATTGGGCTGAGCGGCACATTGGCCTTTCAGCGCTCAAGAGTCTCCTCGTTAAAGTCAACAGAGACGGCAACTCACCTTTTCCACGCCTTGTCCAACAAAGACCTGCTCTTTACTCCCTCCAATTTTAAACATCATGTGAGTCAGAGCGTTGTAGGTCCCCCACCTTCCGAGAAGATCGAAGACGGAGTGGCATTACACCACTTTATGGCCGTCACGTCCTCAAGGAGAAAATTTCAAGCGCTCTCTCCAATCAACTGCCTAATTCCTGCCGGAGAAGTGGCTCTCTTACAAGCTCAATCAGGAAAAGGCAAAACAACTCTTCTCATGGCCCTCAAACATCTTCTCAACCATGAAGGAGAGCTCTTTTTTATTTCAGAGAGCAAATGGACCAACGTCCATGTGCTGTCCCAAGAGAGGTTACAGGAGCAGATCTTCTATTATAACGAAGAAAACACCGATAAAGGGGCACGCCTTGTCGACCTTTTCAAAGATGTTTTACTTAAGGTTTTAGAACCTCTCTATCGCTCCATGCATCAGCAATTTGACCCTCTATTTACAGATTTGGCCTGGAATATCGCCGACAATCTGCTAGAACAAGAGATTTTAGCTCTTCGAGGGGGAAAAGAGTCAACATTTCCAAAGAGTATGTTAGGAGCACTGATAGAGATGCAGTATGCAAGATACAGCTTTATTCGGAACATTTTACATGAGCAGCGCGGTAATCTTCAAGCACCCCACCTTATTCCAGAACGTATCTTTTCCACCCTCTCTTCTGGCGAGAAGAGGCGCTTTGTAGTCCTGCTGGCGCTAGAATTAGCAAAAGTGAAGCTGGCAAGGCGAGAACAGGCTTGTATTAAACTGATGATCTTGGACGAGCCCTTAGCCCACTTAGACCAAGAGAATATGGAGATTCAAATCGAGACAATAGCCAAGATGCAGCAGTTACAGCCGCTCCACCTGGCTCCCTCGATTTTTATCATTTCACACCATTTTACCGATGAATTAGCACAGGGGCTGCGAGGAGTACAATGTGTGCGGCTGAATTAATACCATTCCTCGAAAATAATCCCACTTTAAGCTATCCTAAAATCCGAAGTGACACAGAGTTCTATTAGAAGTCCGGGAGGCACTTATTTAGACATGCCAATAAAAAGCCGCGTGCTTGAGGTGTGGGTTTTAGAGCGAGCGAGCCAAAACCCATACCTCGAGCGCGCGGAACGAGGGGAGTGTGAGGGGGACGCCCCTTCACAAAAATAAAAAAAAATCCGATAAAAAAAATCCGTAGAAAGTCTCTAAAAGTTTTGCAACTACCTCTATACTTTAAATTGTTTGATTCGTTAGCCTAGCTACTTATGACTCAAAATCCGTTAATCGATAAGTTCCAGCGGGTGCACAACTACCTCAGAGTGTCCCTTACCGATGCTTGCAACTTCCGTTGCCAGTACTGTGTGGCTTCCTTTGGAGAGAGCCACCATCCATCCCCTCACTTGATGAGTGCCGACGAAATAGAAGGAATCGTCACCATTTTTGCCGAGATGGGAGTCGACCGCGTGCGCTTTACCGGTGGAGAGCCTCTTGTCCGAAGAGATGCTCTCGACATCTTCCAGCGTGTTGGACGACTTCCCCTCAAGCTTTCCCTCACCACCAATGGCTTCAACCTTGAAAAATTTTTGAGCTGTTTCAAGGAGATAGGTCTCAGGTCGATCAACGTCAGCTTGGACACATTACACGCCGCAAAATTTTTGCAAATTACCCGGGTAGACGGCTTTACTCGAGTGAAAAACAACATCGATGCATTACTGCAAATGAATTTTCATGTAAAACTCAATGTGGTGGTGATGAATGGCTTCAACAACAGCGAGCTCTGTGACTTCGTCGCATGGACAAAGGATGTCCCTATCCAGATCCGCTTCATCGAGTTCATGCCCTTCAAAGGTAATGCATGGGATAGAGACAAGGTCTTTAGCCTCAAACAGATGCTGGAAGAGATCGGCACAAGGTTTGAATTCGAAAAGCTCCATGATAACCTCAATGACACCGACAAAAAATACCAGGTGAAGGGCTTTAAGGGTTCCTTCGGGGTGATCAGCTCAGTTACAGAGCCTTTCTGCAGCGGTTGCAACCGTCTGCGTATCACCGCCGACGGAAAGATGAAGAACTGTCTATTTTCAGAGAGCGAGACGGACCTGATCACAGCCTATCGGAAAGGGGAGGACATCCGCCCGCTGATCAGGCAGACTGTGCAGGCTAAATTTGCCCGCTTTGGCGGACAGGAGTTAAACTCTCAGATGAATAACCGTGCCATGATCTCAATCGGGGGATGATATGATCGACGTCGCTGAAGCCGCACAGCTGATCATCAGCCATCTACCAGCGTTTCAGTCAGAGAAGATAGCGATTGACAAGGCTGTTGGGCTATGTTCTGCCTTCGACGTTCATGCCCCCTTGTCTCTTCCTCCCTTTGTTCAATCCTCCGTCGATGGATATGCGATCCGATTTCACGATCTTGATGCCTCGGATCTCCTCTCACTTTCCGCTGAGGTGGTCGCCGGTTGTTCCAAAGCTACCTCCTTAAAGCCGGGTTCTGCCATCCGCATCTTCACTGGCGCCCCTGTACCTTTAGGCGCCGACACTGTGGTGATGCAGGAGTTTGCCAGGCAGAGTCCAAAGGGCATCTCCTTCGACCCCAAACCAGAAAAAAAGGGAATGTATGTCCGTGAGGTGGGTTCGCATCTCAAAGAGGGGGAGTTAGTCCTTTTAAAGGGGCAGCGCATCACCGCGGCGATGGTTGGGCATCTCTCTGGTCTAGGCATCCACGAGATAGAGACCCTCCGAAGACCCTCTGTGGCTATCTTGACAACAGGAAGCGAAGTGATGGAACCTGGCACCCCTTTAAGCGATGGCAAGATCTACGACTCCAACAAAGCTCTCCTCTCTGCCGTTTTGAAAGAGCAGGGGATATCTCCGACTTTAGTCACGCATGTTCCCGATAATCCCGACCAGATCCTTGCAGAAATTGAGAAAGGGTTGGAAAAATGCGATCTCTTGATCATCACTGGAGGAGTCTCAGTCGGCTGCTACGACTACGTCGTCCCCATGCTTGAGAAGGCAGGCATCACAAAGATCTTTCATGGAGTGAAGCAAAAACCCGGAAAACCACTCTACTTTGGAAAAAAGGGATCTAAACTGGTCTTTGGGTTACCTGGAAATCCAGTCTCTACCCTAGTTTGCTTCCATCTCTATATCTCCTCACTTGTGCAAAGCAAAAGCCCCCTCTTTCTGCAGTTGCCGCTAGCTAACCACTTTCATAAGAAGGCAGGCCTCACCCACTTCCTGAGAGGCTTTGTCAAGGGTCATCAAGTGGAGATCCTCGCAGGGCAAGATTCTTACATGCTGCACACCTTCACTAAAGCCAACTGCCTCGTCTCAATTCCTGAAGCAGTTGAAACAGTCAACAAGGGAGAACTTGTCGATGTTAGAATCTTTTGACGTGTGGATGGCCATTCTGATGGGGTTTATCTCGTTGCTTTACGCCTCAGTAGGGCATGGAGGGGCGAGCGGCTTTATCGCTGTGATGGCGCTCTGGTCGATACCCACCAATACAATGCGGATCATCGCTTTAGCACTCAATGTGATGGTTTCTTTCATCTCCTTTGGCCATTACTATACAAATAGACACTTCAAATGGCAGCAATTTTATCCTTTCGCCCTAGCTTCTATCCCCGCAGCCATCTTAGGTTCGACAATCAGTCTAGATCCCGCTCTCTTTAAGAAGTTGCTCGGTATTTTGCTTCTAGTGCCTATGATCAGACTTTCAGTCGCAACGAAGCAAAAGAGCTTGAGCCTTGCAATGGTAGTCAGTCAAGAGGTACAAGAAGATGTGTGCGGCAGCTCTCGGATCAATTTTAAGGCAGCCGCCGCTGTTGGGGGGACGATTGGCTTTCTTTCAGGGCTGCTTGGCATTGGCGGAGGTATCTTGCTGAGTCCTGTGATCCTTTTCTTCGGATGGGCTTCGGTGAAAGAGACGGCCGCTATCACAGCCCTATTTACCTTCGTCAACTCCATCGTGGGCCTAATGACCCAGCTGCACCGCTGGAAAGATTTTGTTTTTTTTCCAGCAGAAAGTGTGTTATTGTTCAGCGTGGTCCTGATAGGAGGATGGCTCGGTTCCTATTGGGGTAGTGCCCTTGCACAAGAGATCTGGATAAAACGGGCATTGGCATTAGTTTTAGGGATAGCATCATGGAAACTCATCACGTTGTAACTTTCTATGGGATTCTACAAGAAAGGATCGCAAGTGAACTCTCCTTGCATGTCTCGTTGAAAAATGTGTCCGAGATGCGTTCTTACCTGGAAGAAAACTATGCCATCCTGCGAAAGATCCCCTATCTGGTGGCGATCAATAGAACTATCTCATCCCTTGAGACTCCTCTTACACCAAGTGATGACATAGCTATTCTTCCCCCTTTTTCAGGGGGCTAAAGATGTCCCGATATATTCGCCAGACTTGCCTTGCAGAATTTGGACTAGAGGGACAGAATCGGCTAAAAGAAGCCTCAGTAGCCGTTATAGGAGCTGGCGGGATAGGCTGCCCAGTGCTTCAGTACCTTGCAGCGGCAGGTCTGGGGACCATCGGCATTGTCGATGGCGATGCTGTTGAGGAGAGCAACCTACAGCGGCAGGTGCTCTTCGGTACCTCCACCTTAGGTAAAAATAAGGCTGAGGCAGCAGCGGCCTACATCAATAACTTAAATCCGCATGTGGCCACCGAAGTCTATTCTTACCAGCTCATAAATAAAAATGCTTCTTCAATACTTTCCAGGTATGATTTTGTTATCGACTGCTCAGATAACTTTGACACACGCTATCTGATTGACGATTGCTGTGAAGCGTTAAAGAAGGCTTGGATCTATGGCGCTATTCACTGTTATGAGGCGCAGGTAGCCATTTTTAACTATCATGGAAGCCCCACCTACCGTCAACTATTTCCTAAACAGAGCATTGAAAAGATCCCCGACTGTGCTGATAGCGGAGTCTTGGGGGTACTACCGGGATTGACAGGGATGCTGCAAGCCACAGAATGCATTAAGTTGATCACGGGGATCGGCGAGCCCTTAGTCGGACAGCTGCTTGTTTTCAATGTGTTGACAATGCAGTTTGTGACATTTCCCTTTGCTGCTAAGAAACCCAAGACTTTAGGCAAAAGCGAATGCCCCGTCCACCCGCTTTCTGCCAGGGAATATAAAGATAACGCTGAACGCTACCTTCTGGTCGATGTACGCGAACTTAATGAGCTGCCGCTCTTCCCTATGGCAAAGCGTATCCCTCTCTCAGAGCTGCACTTAAGGATGGATGAACTGATCACTGATAAAGAGATTGCTTTCGTCTGTCGTTCAGGAAATCGGAGCTGGCAGGCAGCGGTGTTGCTAGCTAAGACAAACCATTTTAATAAACTCTACGCAATCTATGAAGCTCTTTACTAAAGGACCTATCGACCACTCCACTATAGCTAAGGCTTTGGCAGAGCTTTGCCATGACTTTGAAAATGGCGCCCACGAGATCTTCTTAGGACAAGTGCGTGCCGATCAGATCGATGGCCATACTGTTGTGGCAATCGAATACAGCGCTTTTGAAGAGATGGTTGAAGAGCAACTCAAGAAAATAACGCATCAACTCTTTGATCAATTTCCCATCAAATCTCTGCATATTCGCCACAGCTTGGGGCGAGTCCCGGCAGGAGGCATCTCCTTATTTGTCCTGATCTCGGCGCCACATAGAGAGGCTGCTTTTGATGCTGCGCGCTCCTTTGTCGACAGGTTAAAGGTAGAACTTCCGATCTGGGGTAAAGAGATTTTCGATCACCAAAATTCTCAATGGAAAGTAAATCGATGATTGATATTACAGAGAAAATTACGACACAGCGCACCGCTAAGGCAGTAGCAACTGTAAAAGTAGGTAAGAATGAAACGATGGAAGCCATCCGCAACAAAACGGTACCAAAGGGAGATGTCCTAGAGGTAAGTCGCACGGCCGGCCTTTTTGCTGTCAAGCGAACGGCAGATATGATCCCCGACTGCCATCCTCTTCCTATAGAATATACAAAGATTTCGTTTGAACTACTTGAAAGAGCAATCAGGATACAGTGTGAAGTGAAGACCATTTACAAGACCGGTGTAGAGGTAGAGGCTATGCACGGAGCTTCCGTGACCGCACTCACCATCTACGATATGTTGAAGCCGATTGACAAAGAGATCGAGATAGGACAGATTAAACTTTTGGAGAAGTCGGGGGGCAAGTCAGACTACCGTTTGAGTAAGTCTGGCTTGCGCGCAACCGTGATCGTCTGTTCCGACAGCGTTGCTGCAGGTCGGAAAGAAGACACTTCCGGTAAGATCATCGTAAATCGGTTATCAGGTCTAGACGTGGGCTACCTTGTTCTCCCCGATGATGAAAAGGTGATTCGGGAAACGGTGGCAAACCTCATCGCACAGAAATATGATCTGGTGATTACCACAGGAGGGACCGGACTGTCGCATCGGGATCGCACCCCCGAAGCTCTGCGCCCTCTGATCGATCGTGAGATCCCAGGGTTGATGGAGGCAGGGCGCCAGCATGGCCAGCAACGCACCCCTTACGCGATGCTGTCGAGAGGTGTGGCCGGCTTTGCCTCTGATACTCTGATCATCACCTTGCCGGGTTCTTC
>Ga0364908_10139_pt1 | contig 25040 bp, 24 predicted proteins | sample ExccelJu500002D4_2_FD_206965 | JGI IMG/M metagenome (GOLD analysis project Ga0364908, IMG submission 206965) | Enriched cells from Trout Bog Lake Hypolimnion, Wisconsin, USA - BchlTB.July02.5000.02.D4 | ecosystem: Environmental > Aquatic > Freshwater > Lake > Hypolimnion/Profundal zone | place...
TGCAAGATGGCGAGCACACTTCCTTTGTAAGGCACTTGACCTTCGATACCCTCTGGCACAAGTTTCTCCGCATTAGCAACAATATCGCTCTGAAAATAACGGTCAGCAGAACCATCGGCCATCGCGCCCAAAGAACCCATACCGCGGTAACTCTTGTATGAACGTCCTTGGTACAAGAAGACCTCTCCAGGAGCCTCTTCCGTACCGGCAAACATACCGCCCATCATGACCGAGCTTGCGCCTGCCGCTAACGCCTTGGCAACGTCACCTGAATAGCGCACGCCACCATCAGCAATTAGTGGGATGCCAGTGCCCTTGAGGGCTGCAGCGACATTAACAATTGCGCTAATTTGCGGAACGCCAACACCAGCAACAATCCGGGTTGTGCAAATGGAGCCAGGCCCAATGCCCACCTTCACACCATCGGCGCCATGATCAGCCAATGCTCTTGCAGCATCGCCAGTAGCAATGTTTCCGCCAATCACTTGAACATGTGGGTAATTCTTCTTCACCCATTTGACACGATCCAATACACCCTGGCTATGGCCGTGCGCAGTATCCACAACGATCACATCAACGCCTGCGCGAACTAAGAGCTCAATGCGCTCATCATTGTCCGGACCAACACCAACGGCAGCGCCAACGCGCAACTTACCTTCTGCATCTTTACAGGCATTTGGATGCTCAGTAGCCTTCAGAATATCTTTAACAGTAATGAGGCCACGCAATTCGAACTTGTCATTAACAACAAGTACACGCTCAAGACGATGTTGACTCATCAAGCGCTTTGCCTCATCCAGTGAGCATCCTTCCTTAACCGTAATTAAACGATCACGAGGTGTCATTTTGGTTTTAACCAGCGCATCCAAATCTTCTTCAAAGCGCAAATCTCGGTTGGTAATGATGCCGACAACTTCTTTGCCGGTAAGCACTGGAAATCCGGAGAAGCCATGCTCACGTGATAACTGAATCACTTGGCGCAAGGTGACCTCCGGACCAATAGTGATTGGATCACGAAGGACACCAGATTCATAACGCTTGACCTTAGCCACTTCACGAGCTTGCTCAGCAGGCTTTAGGTTTTTATGAACAATGCCAATGCCGCCCTCGCTGGCCATGGCAATTGCCAAACGCCCCTCGGTCACGGTATCCATGGCTGCGGACACCAGTGGTGTATTAAGTGAAATATCTCGAGTTAACTTACTTGCCAAGCTGGCATCTCGAGGGAGTACCGATGAATAGGCCGGTACGAGGAGCACATCGTCAAAAGTGAGTGCTTTTTGAATGAGTCGCATGCAAAACCCCTAGTCGCAAAAACAGATTATAGCCTCCTAGCCTTTCTTTTAGCTGCGGCAGCTTGGAATTTGGCATCTTGGCTCTGATTTGCCTTCTTGCGACGCACTGTCTTGGGGTCAATTAAGAGGGGGGAGTAAAGTTCCAACCGATCTCCAGCATAGATCGGGCTATCCCAGTCTTTGCGCTTACCAAACACCCCAAAACAGCCCTTACGAAATAAAATGGGGTCATCTGGGCCTTTGGCAATCCCCGCTTGAGTAATTGCCAAACCAACTGTAGCAACCTCTTCGGCCTTTAGTCTCAAATTAAATGGCGTCAATACAAGCTCAGCAGCCCGAGCGTCACAGATGAGGATCTGGATCATATTAACGGCCATATAAGTCTTCAGCTCGCCTTACGAAGCATTCCACAAAAGTTCCAGCAATATGACCAAAAACAGGCCCAATGATCTTATCGAGAATGGTGCTTTTAAACTCCCATTGAAGTTTAAATTCAACCTTGCAAGCATCTTCCTTTAAAGGGATGAAATTCCACTGGCCAGAAAAATTCTTAAAAGGCCCATCCACAAAGACCATATCAATGGTTTCAGGGCGATGATTTATGTTCCGAGTGTGAAAATACTGAGTAATACCTTTAAACTTAATATTAATTTTGGCCTCTAAAACAGTCTCCGTTTGCTCAAAAATCTCTACTCCGCCACACCACGGCAAAAACTCAGGATAGTGCGCAACGTCAGTTACCAAACCGTACATGCGCTCGGCTGACTGCCCAATTAAAACGGTCTTGTAGACGTCTGCCATAATCGATCTTGAGAAGCTAAATAAATATGAGTATCGTCGATAACAAAAAAGCCTTCTTCGATTATTTTATCGAGGAACGCTTCGAGGCAGGGCTAGTTCTAGAAGGCTGGGAAGTCAAAGCCATTCGAGCGGGTCGCGTGCACATCAAGGAAGCGTATGTTGTCATCCGCAAGGCGGAGCTGTTTCTGATTGGTTGTCACATTACCCCCCTGCTCTCAGCCTCTACGCACATCGTTCCAGATAACACGCGCACTAGGAAGCTACTCCTCAATGCTATCGAGATTCGTAAACTTATCGGAAAAGTCGAGCAAAAAGGTTACACCCTAGTACCTCTGAATCTCCATTTCTCCAAAGGAAATGTCAAATGCGAGATTGGCCTAGCTCGAGGCAAGAAACAGCATGATAAGCGTGCCGCAACAAAAGAGCGTGAATGGGAAGTTCAAAAAGGCCGAATCGCCAGAGGCGACCTGAACGCTTAACAAGCGGTGTAGACTGTCCCTATAGCTAATAGGGGCAATTCTCAGGTTTATGCACCAATTAAGTGCATGACAGCACCAAGCTGCTTCAATCCGATAAATAGAGTCACTCCCAAGGCGTTAGTTTGTAACTATGAAATTGCCTTTTGATGAAATGCTCGATGCCACTGGCAAACCGCGCCTCCACTATCAAGTTTTCCATGACTGGCTAAAACAACAGAGCGATACCCTCATGGGTCTCAAACGCGCTGAGGCTGATTTGATATTTCGCAGAGTGGGAATTACCTTTGCGGTCTATGGTGATGACCTAGGTTCCGAAAGAACCATTCCGTTCGATCAAGTTCCAAGAATCTTTACAGCAAAAGAATGGGAGCAGCTTGAAACTGGCTTGCGTCAACGTGTAAAAGCGCTCAACTGCTTTATTTATGACGTATATCACGACGAAAATATTATTAAAGCCGGCATTATTCCGGCAGAGCAAATTTTCAACAATGCGCAATATCGCCCAGAGATGCGCAATGTGAGCGTTCCACGTGACATCTACGCACAAATAGCTGGCATTGATATTGTTCGCGCTGGCGAAGGTGAGTTCTACGTACTAGAAGACAACCTGCGCGTTCCATCCGGCGTCTCTTACATGGTTGAAGACCGTAAAATGATGATGCGTCTCTTTCCCGACTTATTTCAAAAATACCGTGTGGCACCAGTTGAACACTACCCCGATCTGCTGCTTGAGTGCCTAAAGTCTGTGAAGCCTGATGATGTCAAAAAACCGAACGTGGTTGTACTCACACCAGGCATGTACAACTCGGCCTATTTCGAGCACAGCTACCTCGCCCAACAAATGGGCGTTGAACTCGTTGAAGGTAAAGACTTATTTGTAAAGAATGAGCAAGTCTTTATGCGCACTACCCAAGGACCGGAACGTGTAGATGTAATCTATCGTCGTGTGGATGATGACTTCTTGGATCCATTGGCATTCCGCTCCAACTCAACCCTTGGTGTTGCCGGGCTACTTTCTGCGCATCGAGCAGGCAATGTAACTTTAGCGAATGCGATTGGAACGGGGATAGCCGATGACAAGTCAATCTATCCATACGTTCCAGACATGATTGGGTTTTATCTTGGTGAAAAACCGATTCTCAATAATGTCCCAACTTTCCAATGTCGCAAGCCAGATGATCTTGCTTACACTTTCGCCAACCTAGACAAATTGGTCGTCAAACTTACTCATGGCGCTGGCGGCTATGGCATGTTGGTTGGCCCGGCATCAAGCAAGGCTGAGATTGAAGAATTCAGGGGGCATTTAATCGCCAATCCCGATAAATACATTGCACAACCAACCCTAGCGCTTTCAACCTGTCCAACTTTTGTTGAGTCAGGCATCGCCCCAAGGCATATCGATTTAAGGCCATTTGTGTTATCTGGAAAAACGATCAAGATGGTCCCCGGCGGATTAACCCGCGTGGCCCTCCAAGAAGGTTCTTTAGTGGTGAACTCCTCCCAAGGTGGTGGCACTAAAGATACCTGGGTTCTAGAAGAATAAGGCGGAGAGAAAATATGCTTAGTCGCACCGCTGATTGTTTGTACTGGATGGCTCGCTATACCGAACGCGCTGAAAATACCGCTCGCATGCTCGATGTGAATCATCAAACATCCCTACTGCCACAGCCTAAAGACTTCTTGGAACAAAGCTGGAGAAAGCTCTTAACCATCTCCAATCTCGAAGAAGTCTTCATGAGCCAGTACGATATTGTTAATCGAGAGAATGTGCTGGATTTCATGATCTATGAAACTGGCAACCCCTCCAGCATCGTGTCATGCCTTTTTGCAGCGCGAGAAAATGCTCGTGTCATTCGCGGCAAAATTACTTCGGAGGTTTGGGAAACTCAAAATACCACATGGCTGGAATTACAACGAATTCTTGAGGCCAGAAATCAATCCGACCCTAGCAGATTGCTTGAATGGGTCAAGCATCGCTGTCATTTATTTAGAGGTGTGATGCACGGCACCATGTTAAAAAATGAAGCCTTCTACTTCATGAGCGTTGGCACACTCTTAGAGCGAGCAGATAATACCGCTCGCATTCTGGAAACAAAGTATGAAGATCAAGCATCACTCAAAGCACTGCGCGCTGAAAATAAAACTTCCGATGATGAGGCAGGTGTTGATTTCTTTGATTTCTATCACTGGGCCGCCCTTTTGCGCTCCGTATCCGCCTTTGAAATTTATCGCCAGATCTATTCTGATCAGGTAACTCCTAAGCAAGTTGCGCAATTACTGATCTTCAATAAGCAAATGCCGCGCTCTTTGGTGTGCTGCGTTAATGAGTTGATCCCGCTCATTTCTGAAATGAAGAATCAACAGTCCAAAGAAATTGAACGCCTTCTCGGAAAGCTCAAAGCAAGTTTAGATTACTCAGATATTGATGAGGTTTTTTCTCAAGGATTAGAGGATTTCATCGAGCAGTTCTTAGAGCGCATTAACCATATCGCAGATGAGTTCAGTAGCGCCTATCTCATCCCATTGGCAACAGCTTAAGAACCAACAAAGAGTATATGCACTTAAAGATCCGTCATCGCACCGAGTATCGCTATGAAACACCTGTGCGCTATTCCATTCAAGAGTTACGCCTAACGCCGCCCCAGGTAGCAGGACAGCAAATCGAAAAATGGAGAATTAGCACCCCTATTAAATCAACCGTTTCGCAAGATGCTTTCGGCAATACCTGCAATGTCTTTGTACAAGAGGCGCCCTACACATCCATGATGATTGAAGCTGAAGGGGATATTCAAACTCAAGATGCCTTTGAATACATCGATGCCCCTAAGGCGCTATCCCCATACTACTTGTTGCAGCAAACTAATCTGACAGAACCCTCTGAAGAGATGCTGACTTACTTTGAGGATCAACTCCCCAAAAAACATTCTATTGATGAGATCCTTAAGCTCGCGGGTGCAGTTCAAGAAGCAATCGCCTACACCCCAGGGCAAACCAATTTTGCAACTACAGCGGCGCAATCCTTTGCGATGAAGTCCGGCGTTTGCCAAGATCATGCCCATATTATGTTGAGCCTTTGTCGCGCCTCCGGAATTCCAGCACGATATGTTAGCGGCTATTTCTTCGCAGAAGAATCTCCCAACCTAGCCAGCCATGCTTGGATTGATTTTTGCAGCGACGTCAGCAAGGGAATCTGGATCAGCATCGATATCACCCACGCATGCTTAGTGGACTTTCGCCATATCCGCCTAGCAATTGGTCGAGATTACTACTCAGCCGCCCCAGTAAAAGGGGTTCGCTCAGGTGGCGGTGGCGAAGAACTCAGCGCAAGTATCTCAATCCAAAAATTAACTTAACTACGGCTAAGTTAAGGGATAATTCCAAGAAATAAATTAAAGGGGTCTTGGAATGACGTATTGCGTTGGGCTCTGCCTAAAGGATGGCTTGGTTTTTTTATCTGATACCCGCACCAATGCTGGTGTAGATCAAATTGGCACCTTCAGAAAAATGACATTGTTTCAAAAAAACAATGACCGTTTTTTCACCCTCATGAGTGCTGGCAATCTCGCCATCACGCAAGCCGTTAAGGAAATCCTACTCCAAGGTCAGCTCCTCAACGGCAAGAACCTCTGGAATGTTTCAAATTCACATGATGCAGCGGTAGTCATCGGCGATGCCATTAAACAGGTTTACGAACGCGATCATGAAGCACTGGAAAAAGCAGGCATTGATTTCAACTGCAATCTTATTTTTGGTGGTCAAGTAAAAGGCGAGAGACCACGCCTCTTTAATATCTACTCTGCCGGGAACTTTATTGAAGCTACCCCCGAGACTTGCTACTTCCAGATTGGTGAGTCCAAATACGGAAAACCAATCCTAGATCGCGTATTAAATCACTCTACACCTCTGAATCTCGCCACTAAGTGCGCCCTGATCTCGATGGACTCAACTCTGAACAGTAATATTTCTGTTGGACTACCCCTAGATCTACTGGTGTACGAGAAGAATTCCCTAGCCGCATCCAAACTCATTACCTTAGACGAATCAAACCCCTACTTCCAAATGATCCATCGCCACTGGGGTGAAAAGCTTCGCGAGGCCTTTAACTCTATCGCAGAGCCAAGCTGGAGTGGCGCGCATAAATCAAGCGCGATCTCATTACCCGCTAAAAAGATGGGTGCCGTTCCAATCAACCACCAACCACCAAAAGCAAAGGTCGGGAAAACCACCCCTCGCAAAGCTATCAAATCACACAAGCCAACAAAAAAAGTGGTCGCAAGGGCTGAGACTTAACTTTCCTAGTTTGAATACAAAAAGGCCCAGCAAGAATACCGGGCCTTTTACTCTCTGAGACTGACTTCTTGCGATTACTTCTTGCCCAGCATTTCCCATGTAGCAACAACGCTATCAGGATTTAATGAGATTGAAGTAATGCCCTTTTCAACCAACCAACGAGCAAAGTCTGGATGATCTGAAGGGCCCTGACCGCAAATACCAACGTATTTATTTTGCTTGCGGCAAGCCTCAATAGAGCGAGCAATCATAAATTCAACCGCAGGATCGCGCTCGTCAAAGTCAATTGCCAAGAGCTCCATGCCGGAATCACGATCAAGACCCAGTGTTAACTGAGTCATGTCATTGGAGCCAATTGAGAAGCCGTCAAAATACTCAAGAAATTGATCTGCCAAAATGGCATTCGATGGAATTTCGCACATCATAATCAGGCGTAAGCCATTCACACCACGCTTCAGACCAAATTTCTCCATCATAGCGATAACACGCTCAGCCTGTTTAGTTGTGCGAACAAAAGGAATCATGATCTCCACATTATCAAGACCCATATCTTCACGAACACGCTTCATCGCAGAGCACTCTAAAGCAAAAGCTTCACCAAAATCCGCAGAAACATAGCGTGACGCGCCACGGAAGCCCAACATTGGATTCTCTTCATCAGGTTCATAGCGTGAACCACCAATCAATTTCTTGTACTCATTTGACTTAAAGTCAGACAGACGCACGATCACTGGTTTTGGATAGAAAGCAGCAGCGATAGTCGCTACACCTTCAACCAATTTATCCTCATAGAATTGACGTGGACTTGCGTAACCACGAGCCACGCTTTCAACTGCACGCTTAAGGTCCGGATCAATGTTTGGGTACTCCAATACCGCGCGTGGATGGACGCCAATATAGTTGTTGATAATGAACTCGAGACGTGCCAAGCCGACACCTGCATTCGGAATCTGACAGAAATCAAATGCCAATTGAGGGTTGCCGATATTCATCGTAATCTTCACAGGAATTTCAGGCAATACGCCACGGGAAACTTCAGTTACTTCAGCTTCAATCAGGCCATCATAAATATGACCCTCATCACCCTCTGCGCAAGAAACAGTCACCATCATGCCGTCTTGCAAATGCTCAGTGGCGTCGCCACAGCCCACTACAGCTGGCACACCAAGTTCACGGGCAATAATCGCCGCGTGACAAGTACGGCCACCACGATTGGTAATAATCGCGGCAGCACGCTTCATAACAGGTTCCCAATTTGGATCTGTCATATCGGCAACCAACACGTCACCAGGCTGAACACGATCCATCTCACTTGGATCACGAATCACGCGTACAGGACCAGCGCCAATCTTTTGACCGATTGCACGGCCTTTAGCCAAAACCTTGGAGCTACCTTTTAATTTATAACGCATCTCCACCTGACCGGCAGCCTGACTCTTTACGGTCTCTGGGCGAGCTTGCAAAATATAAATACGGCCATCTTGACCGTCTTTACCCCACTCGATATCCATTGGGCGACCGTAGTGCTTCTCAATGATGACAGCGTATTTAGCCAATTCCGTAATGTCGGCATCTTCCAATGAGAAACGATTACGCTTTTCAGGAGTGACGTCTACTGTTTGAACTTTTTCAGCGGAACCCGTTGGTGCAAATTGCATCTGAATCAACTTGGAACCCAAGGAGCGACGAATAATCGCCTTCTTATCCTGAGCTAAGGTAGTTTTGAATACATAAAATTCATCAGGATTCACTGCGCCCTGCACTACTGTCTCGCCCAAGCCATAGCTTGAAGTAATAAACACAACGTCCTCAAAGCCAGATTCAGTATCCAAAGTAAACATTACGCCAGCTGCGCCTAAGTCAGAGCGCACCATACGTTGGATACCGGCAGATAAAGCGACCTCAGCATGAGCAAAACCCTTGTGAACACGATATGAAATAGCACGATCGTTATAAAGCGATGCAAACACTTCGCGAATCTTTTTCAGAACATCGTCAATGCCTTCAACATTTAGGAAGGTCTCTTGTTGGCCAGCAAAAGAAGCGTCAGGAAGATCTTCTGCGGTAGCTGAAGAGCGTACAGCAAAAGAGCCTTTCCCAGAATCATCCAATTGCTTGAAAGCCGCCCGAATCTCTTCATCAAGACGTGCCTGAAATGGCGCCGTCTCAATCCAATGACGAATCTCTGCGCCAGCCTCAGCAAGAGCGCGCACATCATCAATATTCAGATTCCCCAACCGTTTTTGAATGCGCTCGGTGAGATTGTTATGTTGCAAGAAATCACGGAAAGCGAGAGCGGTTGTTGCAAAACCCGTAGGAACGCGCACACCCGTAGCGCCTAACTGAGAAATCATTTCACCAAGGGAAGCATTCTTACCGCCGACGGACTCAACATCCGTCATCCGAAGTTGCTCGAAAGGTAAAACATAGGCATTAGCCAAACTGCTATTTTGTTGCTGTTGGTTGGACATAAAATACTCTCAAAAGATAAGGAAACTGGTCAAGCGGCCACTCAAAATGGGGCATACTTCATTAACTTTCTATTGTAGTGCTGACCTCAACTTTTAGGCCATTCCGATGACTACCCAAACCCGCATAGTTTTTATCGTTTCCGACGGCACCGGCATCACCGCTGAGAACTTCAGCCAATCGATTTTGGCGCAATTTGAGGCCACTTTTAAGCATATTCGCGTGCCTTTTGTAGATAGTCCAGATAAAGCGCATGCTGCGGTCAGCAATATCAATCAGGCAGCCACCAAATATGGGGTTCAGCCCATCGTGTTCACCACTTTGGTGAATGCGGAACTGAACGCGATCGTAGGGAAGGCAAATGGGCTGATTTTGGATATGTTCCAAACCTTTGTGGCACCGCTTGAGAACGCCTTAGGGATCAAATCCACCCATGCCATGAATCGGCTCCACCACAATGCCGATACCGATGCCTATAAAAACCGTATTGAGGCGATTAATTACTCCCTAGCTCATGACGACGGCCAGTCCAACAAGAATCTAGCTGAAGCCGATGTCATTCTGGTGGGGATTTCTAGGGTGGGTAAAACGCCAACCAGCTTATATTTGGCAATGCAGTACGGACTGAAGGCGGCGAACTATCCCCTCATTCCAGAGGATTTTGAGCGAGGACAGCTACCCAAAGACCTCCTCCCTTATCGCAACAAGATCTTTGGTCTCATGATCGATGCGGAGCGCTTGTCACAAATTCGAAATGAGCGGCGCCCCGGAAGCAACTACGCCAAACTAGAAAATTGCCGTTATGAAATTAATGAAGCAACTTCTATGATGAAAAAAGAATCTATTCCCTGGGTTGCAACCACTAGCAAGTCAATTGAAGAGATTGCCACCACCGTTCTACAGGCAATCAAGTCGGATAAAACTATCCTCGGATAATTATTAAAGAAACTTAGCCGAACTTAAGCTCGTCTAGCGCGCACCGTTTCAAAAAGACAAATGGCGGCTGCCGTCGAAACATTGAGTGATTCCACGCGCGGATCAATTGGAATCGATACCCTTTTGGCTTGAGCCAAGAACTCTTCCGAGACCCCCTGCCCTTCACTACCCATAATCCAAGCAACTGGATACCTCAGCTCTTTAGACAAGTCATAGATCTCACTTGAGCCATCGGCTGCCGCAGCCAAGAGTGGCACAATAAGCACGCTTAAAACTTGCTGCGTTGACCAGCCCTCATAAAGATCCAATAGGCGATGTGCGCCCATGCCAGCGCGCAATACTTTACTTGACCACAAATGAGCGCAACCTGATACAGCAATCACCTGCGTAAAACCTGCCGCAGCAGCAGTTCTTAAGATTGAACCCACATTTCCTGCATCCTGAACGCGATCCAAAATCAATACATCGCCTGCCAAGGTAGGAATAGATTGCGGTGGATTGATACAAGATTGAGGAAGACTCAATAAACCTGCAATATGAGGCGCATTTACCAGCTCACTCAATAAATCCCACAAAGCCGGATCCAACTCGCATACCCGAGTTTCAGGGCAAATCTCTAGATGCGAATAGACGGCTTGCGCTATCTCGGGGTTTTTCAAACCCACAGCAGAGGTAAGTAAAGTTGTTAGCGCTGGATCACCAACCCAGGTCTGAACAAGATGAATACCCTCCAGCAAGGCTTGCCCACTCGCAATTCGGGCCTTTTGACCCTTGGAACCTGTGGCCTGCAAAAGACGCAACTCTTTGAACAAGCCATTTTCTTTTGAGGAGATGATTTCCGTCTTCACTTACCGGCCAGCCGCCTCCAAAATATTTCTCACCGGAGAAAAACTGCGCCGATGCTCATCGCAGATGCCGAATTCTTTTAAAGCTGCAAAATGGGCTGCGGTTGGATAGCCCATATGCTGAGCAAATCCATACTGCGGGAAGCGCTCATGCAAGATTGCCATCTGACGATCACGAGTAACTTTCGCCAAAATGGATGCCGCCGAAATAGCTGGTTCTTTGGCATCGCCCTTAATAATTGCCTGCGCAGGAATGGGTAACTCAGGACAGCGATTGCCATCAATTAATGCCTGGCTTGGCCACGAACCTAACCTCATTGCAAGATCTTCAACCGCACGCCGCATCGCCAACATGGTCGCCTGCAGAATATTAACTTGGTCTATTTCTTCTGGACCCGCTTCACCAATACCCCAGGCTTTTGCCTTCAACATAATCTGCTCAAATAAATATTCTCTTTTTGCGGGCGTCAATTTTTTGGAGTCTTTCAGACCCTCGATAGGGCTACTGGGATCAAGCACTACCGCCCCAGCCACCACCGAACCTACTAAAGGGCCTCGACCCGCTTCGTCCACACCGCAAATCCAGATAGTACTCATACGGAAGTTTTGCGGCGTTGAATATCGATGGTTTGCGCCACGGCCTGAGCAACCAATAGTCCAGTTGGACGTCGCAAGCTTTCGTGCATTTTCGCAAAACGTTCCTGGAGTTGACTTACTTTAACAGGACTATTCAGCCAATCCAATACTGCATTAGCTAAGTTTTCAGGTGTAGCATCGTCCTGCAATAACTCAGGCACTACAAATTCGCCACACAAAATATTGGGTAAACCTACGTAAGGCAAGTAGCCCTGACGTTTCATAATTTGCGCAGTTAACCAAGGGACTTTGTAGGAAATCACCATTGGCTTCTTCCACAGCGCCGCTTGCAAAGTAGCTGTTCCACTCGCAATCAAGACTACATCGGATGCCTCAAGCACAACATCCGCCTCACCACCTAATAAATGAATCTGAATATCTGGATTAAGATTTTTAGCTTTCTGCAACAACTGCTCGAGTGGCTCACGCAGACGTGGTGTAGCAACCGGAATCAAAAACTGTAACTTCTCTCCAGGCAATCGATTGGTTAAGATTGCCATGGCATCGAAAAAGATGGGTGCAATATGCTCAATCTCTGAGCCACGACTACCAGGCAAAACTGCGATCACTTTCCCACCAAGCTCAGCTGGCGTGATACTCAGTATGTCGGCTATACGCTCTCTTGCAAGCGTCATATTCGACTCACATGGAATATCACTTGCTAAGGGATGACCAACATATGTTGCGGCCACCCCAGCACGTTCATAAATCTCGGTTTCGAATGGAAAGATGCACAGCATGCGCTCGACAGCTTGCGCAATTTTTTTGATACGCCCCCCTCTCCAAGCCCAAATAGAGGGTGAAACGAAGTGTAGCGTCGGAATGCCCGCCTTGCGAAGTTGGAGCTCAATGCCCAAGTTGAAATCAGGCGCATCAATTCCCAAATACACATCGGGGCGACCTTCGTTCAACAGATTGGCAATCAACTGACGGCGAACTTTCAGAATTGCCGGTAACTGTCTGATCGCTTCAACATAGCCACGCACGCTCAAGGTCTCCATTGGCCAATTCGAACGCATACCTTCTGCTTGCATGCGGGGACCACCAATACCGTAGATCTCCAGATCGGACATATCTGGAATTTGGTTTAAGGCACTTAACACCGGAGCGGCCAGCAAATCGCCAGAAGGTTCGCCAGCTACACAGGCTAATTTAGGCAAAGCAGACCAATCGCTATCGAATAATGCCGCGGGTTGAAGCGGCAATAAAATCATGGAACTCGCTTAATTTTTCTGCGGTGGCAACATCAGCCGTATTAGCAATAACCATTTTCTGGATTTCAACTTTTGCTTCTTCAAAACTCAAGCCATCTTTGTACAAAACTTTATAGGCCTGGCGCAATGCGGAAATGGTTTCACTTGAAAAACCTCGACGCTTCAAGCCCTCAACATTAATGCCATGAGGCGATGCCTTATCGCCAGCAGCAATCACAAATGGTGGAATATCCTGAACCAACGCAGAGGCGCCTCCTAACATGGCATGCTGCCCAATTCGAACAAACTGGTGGACGCCTGACATACCACCCATAATTGCCCAATCATGCACTTGCACATGACCAGCAATCTGCGCATTGCTTGAGAAGATAGTGTGATTACCGATTTGGCAGTCATGGGCAATATGGACATAAGCCATAATCCAATTGTCATTGCCAATGCGAGTAATACCTTCATCTTGCGCTGTGCCAGTGTGAATCGTTGTGAATTCACGAATAGTATTACGATCACCAATGATGAGCTGGGTCGGCTCTCCACGGTATTTCATATCCTGAGGCGGGCCACCGATTGCCGCAAAGTGAGCAAAGCTGTTTTCTTTACCAATCGTGGTGCAACCCTCGATTACGGTATGCGAGCCTATCTTGGTACCAGCACCAATTTTGACGTTTGGACCAATAACAGTATATGGGCCAACAACAACATCGCCGGCAAGTTCTGCTTTGCTATCAACTACAGCGGTTGCATGAATCAAAGTCATTACGCACCTTTCGTACGCACTGCACAGGTAATGTCAGCCTCGGCAGCCAATTCCCCATCGACTGTCGCTTTCACATGAAACTTATAGATGCCCGCTTTTTCACGTTGATAAGTAGCCACCATAACCAATTGGTCTCCAGGCAGGACGGGCTTCTTGAAGCGCGCGCCATCAATACCGGCGAAATAGTAAACCGCATCATCCTTTTTCTCTTCCGTAAAAGTGAGCAAGGCAGCCGTTTGGGCAAGCGCTTCAATAATAAGCACACCGGGCATCACTGGAAAATCCGGAAAATGCCCCTGAAAAAATGGTTCATTAATTGTGACATTCTTAATGGCGGTAATGCTTTGTCTTGGGGTAAATTCCAGCACACGATCCACCAGCAAAAAGGGATAGCGATGCGGCAAGAGTTTCATGATCTTGTTGATATCAATTGCAATAGGATTACTCATTTGATTACCCACATATAAAATTAAATAATTGAATCTGCTCTAGAGGAGTCTATGACTCCGTGTTTTTATTCTTATCCAGCAAACGCAAGCGTTGGCGTATTTTATCCAGTCCACGCAAAATGGCGGCGTTTTTCTCCCATGCACTGTGCAACATGGATGGATAAACGCCCGTAAAATGCTGTCCAGGCTCTGCAATAGAGCGAATAATCGAGGTATTCCCAGACACCGTAGTTCTATCGGCAATCGTCAGATGCCCAGCGAAATTGGCCGCCCCACCAATAATGCAGAAATTACCAATCTTGGTGCTACCAGAAATCGCAGCGCAACCTGCAACTACGCAACATTGACCAATCACGACGTTATGCGCAATTTGCACTTGATTATCAATCTTAGTTCCGGAACCAATCACCGTATCACTCATCGCGCCGCGATCAATCGTTGTAGATGCCCCAATCTCGACATCGTCACCAATCATGACGCTTCCTGTTTGCGGAATCTTGACCCACTCGCCACCGGCCGCAGAAAAATCTGGCGCAAACCCAAAGCCATCAGCACCGATTACCACTCCACTATGAATGATGCAGCGTTTGCCAACTGTAGCTCTGTAATAAATAGAGGTCGATGGATAGATAACCGTATCTTCACCAACAACACTATCTCTAGCAATGGAGGAATTGCCCAGAATAGAAACACGCTCACCCAATTTAACGCCAGGGCCAATTTGAACAAAGGGTCCAATATGGCAAGAAGGGGGAACGATGGCCGATGAATCTATCACCGCGCTTGGATGAATTCCAGGCGCATAAGTTGGTGTGCTCGCTTTAGAAAAGTGCTGCGCCATTCGCGCAAAAGTAGCATAGGGATTTTGGGCGACAAAGTAAACCCGCCTAGTAAAATTGCCCCCTGAGTTTGCATCCAAAAACTCAAGATCCGCCTTGCTGACAATCAGAGCGCCGGCCCTACTGTCGCCAGCCTGTTGGCGATACAGTGGATTCGCAAGAAAAGAGATTTGGTCTGAGTGAGCCTGCTCTAGAGGGGCAAGACCTTGAAATACGAGGGAGCCATCCCCCACCAAGCTTACTTGAAACTGTTCGGCCAGCTCGATGGCGGTCGGCATAAAACTTACTTAAGACTGTTCAAAGCCTTGATGACATCATCAGTTACATCGGCTTTTGGGCTAACGTAAGCGGCTTCTTGAACAATGACGTCAATTTTTCTTTGTTCGGCAATTTGCTTGAGGACGGCGTTTGCTTTTTCAGCAATCTTGGCGCGTTCTTCAAATGTACGCTGATTCAAGTCTTCTGTGAATTCACGTTGTTTACGTTGCAGTTCACGATCTTGATCGGCCAACTCACGTTGACGACGTATACGCTCAGCCTCATTCATTACCGCCGCATCACGATCAAGCTTCTCGGCGGCAGACTTAATTTTCTGAGCGCTGTCACGCAAATCATTTTGGCGTTTAGTGAATTCATTTTGCAAGCGTGTTTGCATGGCTTTTGCCAAATTAGATTCATTAAAAACTTTTTCAGAATTAACAACGGCAACGCGCGTGCCCGCATCTTGAGCAAACACATGAGGTGCGACAAAGAGAGATGCGCAGGCTACTAAGCCCAATTGAACCCATTTAGAAGAGAAACAAAGCTTCATAAAACTTTCCTTAAACAATTAAAACGCCGTACCTACTTGGAACTGCAAACGCTGCACATTATCCGTTGGTAAAGGCTTGATCGGAATACCATAGCTGAATTTTAGCGGACCCAGCGGTGATATCCATTCTAAACCTATGCCATAGGAGTATCTCAAAACAAGGTTCAAATTTGTACCAAAAGCATTACCACCGTCCACAAAGGCAAAAGTTCTCAGGGTTTTATCATTACCGCTACCGGGCACTGGAACGGTGTACTCTAAATTAGTAACAATTTTAGATTGGCCACCTGTTGGCTGATAAGCCCCAATGATGGTGTTGTAGTACTGAGGGCCAAGAGAACCAGGCGCATACCCACGAACCGATCCAATACCACCGACATAGTAGTTTTTAGTAATCGGGAAAGGATAATTTCCATAAGCCTGGCTATAGCCCACCTCACCATTAAAGGATAGGATGTTACCTTTATCAAATGAGTGGTACTGCTGATATTTGCCATATAAACGCCAATATTCCATATTAGCTACAGGCGTTCCCACTTCGGCAGAAAGCGTTTCTAAAGATCCAGTTGAGGGAATTAAGGCGCTATCCCTTCCGTCCCTGGTCCAACCAGCGGTTAACGGGACGTTATAGGTAGTCAGCGTAGCGGGATACCCTGGAGCGGCAATACCATAGCTCTGCATATAATTTAGATAGGGCTGAGGGGTATTGGAGGTTGAGGATATTTGGAAAGCCTCAATTGCTGTCCCATAAAACACTCGGTCAACCTCGGTGTAAGGCACGCCGAATTTCAGGCTCGAGCCAACCGACTTAATTTGGTAATCGGGATCGCCAACATAATACAAAGGTTTGGATGAACGATAGTACAAATCACTGTAGCGACTAATGCCATCTTCAGTGAAATAAGGGTCATATTGGGAAAGCGTCAAGTTTTGATTGATCTTACCTAAAGACGCATTCAAGCCAATCGCGGTACCAGTACCAAAAGCATTGTCCTGATTAATACCAGCAGACAGAATCAACTTCTCGGTAGATGAAAAACCCGCACCAATCGTCACCGCACCGGTAGGCTTCTCGGTCACCTTAACATTCACATCCACCTGATCTGGCGATCCTGGAACATCTTGAGTAGAAATATCTGTTTCGGTAAAGTAGCCGAGTCGACCCAAACGCTTCTTGGATAAATCGATCTTGCTACTGTCAAACCAGGAGCTTTCAAACTGGCGCATTTCGCGACGTATCACCATATCGCGAGTTTTAGCATTACCGCTAATTGCTACCTGACGAACGTAAATACGACGGCCAGGATCCACCACTAAAGTTAAATCTACCTCGCTGAGATCGCGACGAACATCCGGCTGGGGATTAATGGTGGCAAATGCATATCCATAAGAGCCTAAAAGTTCAGCAATCGCCTTGGTGCTCGTAGTCAACTCGGCAGACGAAAATGTATCACCCGGCTTAAGGGAAATCAATTGCATCAGTTCGGCCTCTTTACCAAGCAAATCGCCTGCTAACTTCACATCTTTGACTGTGAACTTTTGGCCCTCACGAATGCTGATGGTGAGATAAATGCCTTTTTTATCGGGGGTGATGGAGACCTGGGTGGATTCAATTACAAACTCAAGATAACCACGATTTAAATAGTAGGAGCGAATTGTCTCGAGATCAGCAGTCAGTTTTTGCTTGGAATATAAATTGTCTTTACTATACCAAGATAACCATCCACCGGTTTTAAGTTGCATCTGACCCAATAGCGTGCTTTCGCTGTATTCCTTATTGCCAATGAAGTTAATTTCCTGGATCTTAGCAACAGGACCTTCATCAATATTGAAGTAAATGGCGACCTGATTGCGCTCTACAGGGGTAACCGTTGCCACTACCTCAGCGGCATACATGCCCTTGCCAATATATTGGCGCTTTAATTCTTGCTCGGCTTTATCAATCAAAGCCTTGTCGAAGAAACGCGCTTCTGCAACCCCAACTGTCTTGAGGGATTTACGCACAATCTCTTGATCAAATTCTTTCATGCCCGTGAATTCAATTCGGGAAATGGTTGGTCGCTCATCAACAATAACGATCAAAACATCGCCCTGCGCCTGAATCTGCACATCCCTAAAAAAACCGGTCCCATACAAAGCCTTAATGGCCTCAGCACCCTTCTCCTCTGTAAATGTGTCGCCCACCTGAACTGGTAGATAACTGAAAACAGTTCCCGGCTCTACTCGCTGCAATCCCTCAATGCGAATATCTTTAATAACAAAAGAGTCTGCGGCATGCGCATTTACAAAAAATCCAGCTGCAACAATCAGCGTGACTTGCGCAAGAAATCGAACAAAAAAGCGGGGGAATAAGGTCAAAAAATTCAAGGTGAAAGGTAACGTTGCAAATCGTTAAACAAGGCCAGCAGCGAGATTGAAATCAACAAGAAAAAGCCCGCTTTTTGGAGCTTCTCCTGCATTGAAACCGAAATCCGCTTACCAACAACCAACTCCCATGCATCATACAGGAGCTGACCCCCATCCAACATTGGTAACGGCACTAGATTAAGTAGGCCAATACTAATGCTTAAAAGTGCTAAAAAAGCAAAAAACGGTTGCCATCCAACCTGCACAGACTTGCCAGCCATATCGGCAATACTTAAAGGCCCACCCAACTGCTTTATAGAGGTATTTCCAGTGAATAAGCCCATCATGAGTCGAATGGAGACCCTGGCAATTATGCAGACCCTTCCTGTTGCATAGTTAAGAGCGGCTACTGGGCCCAATGTAAGGGTCTGCCATTCTGATTGAGGGCTTGGCTGGGGAAGAACCCCTATGGCCTGGAATGGGTCTGATTCAGGGCTCATTTGAGGCAAATCAAGCTCTTTAAAGACCTTAAAAGAAGTGCTTCCAGTTATTCCACGCAATTCCAGGGCAAAACCCTGTTGCCCAGTAATGGCATCTAGCAATTTCCATCGCAAGGTATTCCAGCTTAAAACCGGCTCAAAACCCTCGGAAATAATCGTATTTCCGGCATCAGTTGAAAGAGACTTCCAGCCAATCACCTGATCGCCAGCAACAATCCCCAAGCTAGCAGCCAACGAACTCTCTGGGGGAGTGGTCAGTCGCGCTGGCAATTGGGGTGCCCCACTGACATAAATGAGCGAAAACAGTATGATCGCCAAAACAAAATTTGCCAGCGGGCCAGCAGCCACAACCAGTGAGCGCTGCCACAAAGGTTTAACATCAAATGACTTAGATCGCTCAGACTCAGGAATGGTCTGAGTGGCGTCGCGACCGTCCAGTAACTTGACATACCCACCCAGAGGTATCGCTGCAATAACCCACTCGGTACGATTGCGTGCCACATAAGTAAACAATGGTTTGCCAAACCCAAGGGCAAATCGCAGGACACGAATCCCGCAAAGTCGAGCTGCCAAGAAATGACCAAACTCATGAAAACTGACCAAAACGCCCAGCGTAAGCAAAAAGGATCCCAGCGTAAGCAAAGCCTGCACTAAATGAACTCGCGAATAATATTGCGGGCAACCTGCCTGGCTTGGGCATCCACTCCCAAAATCAATTCAAGCGAGCTTGCTGGGACTGTTTGAATTTGATTAAGCACCCTCTCTACCACCTGCGCGATACGCAAGAACGGTAAACCGGCATCCAAAAATGCTGCAACTGCAATTTCATTGGCAGCATTTAAAACTGCGGGAGCCGTGCCACCTGTTTTTGCCGCGGCAAAAGCCAATGAAAGACAAGGGAAACGCATTAAATCTGGTTCAGTAAAGCTTAATGCTGACAGCTGAGTCAAATTCAAAGAATCGACGCCAGCATAAATACGCTCCGGCCAAGCAAGGCCATAAGCAATAGGTGTGCGCATATCAGGCTGCCCCATCTGAGCAATCACAGATCCGTCACGATAGCGCACCATGGAATGCACCACGCTTTGCGGGTGTATTAGCACCTTAATTTTTTCTAGCGGCAAACCAAACAGCCAGAATGCCTCAATCACTTCGAGGCCTTTATTCATCATCGTCGCTGAATCGACCGAAATTTTTCGACCCATTACCCAATTTGGATGTGCGCAAGCCTGATCAGGAGTGATGGCTGAAAGCTCGCTAATAGGGGTATCTCTAAATGGCCCACCGGAGGCAGTCAGCCAAAGCTCTTCAACCCCCAGATAATCATGAGGCGCCTTAGTAAATTGCCGAGGCAGGCACTGAAAGATTGCGTTATGTTCGCTATCTATTGGCAACAACTCTCCGCCACCAGACTTCATTGCCTGCATAAATAAGTCGCCCGACATTACAAGGGCTTCTTTATTAGCCAACAACACCCTCTTACCAGCCTTAGCAGCAGCTAAGGCTGGCACCAAACCAGCAGCGCCAACAATGGCAGCCATCACCATATCGCAGTCGGATAGCGTCACTGCAGTCACTAAGGCTTGAGGGCCATACAAGACTTGAGTGGAAATCTTTTGCTCTTGGAGAATTTTGCTTAAGCGCAAAGCCCCATCAGCATCGGCAAGCACAGCAACTACAGGTTTAAATTCAAGACATTGTTCTGCTAGACGATCTACTTGCTTACCTGCAGTTAAAGCCACGACCTGGTAGCGATCAGGGTGCATGCGAATAACGTCCAGCGTGTTAACGCCGATAGAGCCGGTTGAACCTAAAATGGCAATTCGCTTTAAGGACATCAGATCAATCCAGCAAGCAATGCAGCTATAGGCATTACTGGGAGCAAAGCATCAACGCGATCTAAAACTCCACCGTGCCCTGGCAATAGATGACTACTATCTTTCACCCCAGCGAGTCGCTTTAGCTGAGACTCAAATAAATCACCAAAGACACTAAATGCGGTCAAGACCGATACCATTAAAAGCATTGGCAGCCAGCCGTAGCGAATCACCCAAACTCCAAATAAAGTGGAGTCCAAAGGCAAATACAAGGAGCATAAAATAGCATAAACGTAACAGAGTAGCAGCCCGCCTAAAGCGCCTTCAATCGACTTACCGGGACTAATTTGCGCCGCCAAGCGATGCCTACCAAAAGCCTTGCCCACGAAATATGCGCCTATGTCAGCAATCCATACCAAGGCCATGGCAGACAATAGAAAAGTTAAGCCAATCTCACGCAAAAAGATCAAAGCAAACCAAGTCGCTGGCAATAAGATCAAACCTAGGATCGAGTAAAAATAACGCCACTTTTCAAGCGAGAAATTTAAACCTCTTGCCAGTAGATAAGGTGCGTTAAATACCCAAAACATTACCGCCAAAGCAAGCAAGGCAAATTGCCAAACAGGATTATTTAGAAACAATAGGCCAAGAATAATCAAAAAACAGAACAGTGGGTAGACCAATGTGCCACGCCGCGAACCAGGGGCAATTAACCTACCCCACTCCCAAGCCGCCAACAAAACCGTGATGAGAAAAAAAACACTCAGGTAAATTGTAGGTAGCAAAAATAGGATCGGCAAAAGCACTGCCAACAGAATGATGGCGGTAATCACTCGGGTCTTTAACATGTCATTAGCAGATTATCAGATTAACCCGCATTACTCATTGCTTGAGAACCAAGCTGAGCACTTGTGCGGCCAAAACGACGTTCGCGTTGACCAAACCAATCAAACGCCTTATGCAACTCAGCCTCATCAAAATCAGGCCACAACACATTCGTGAAATAAAGCTCGGTATAAGCCAATTGCCACAACAGGAAATTGCTAACGCGCTGCTCTCCACCGGTACGAATAAACAAATCTGGTTCCGGCGCATAAGCCATAGACAAATACGGCTGCAGTAGCTCTTCAGACACCTGCTCAGGCTTCAATCCTGGATTAACTTCAACACAACGACGCATGGCCTGCAGAATATCCCAGCGGCCGCCGTAATTGGCTGCAATCGTAAAAGTGAGCCCCTTGCAGCCAGCCGTCTTCTCTTCCGAGAATTTCACCATCTCTTGAATGGCAGAATCAAAACGACTTAAGTCCCCAATTAAACGCAGAGCGATATCATTTTCGGCCAAACGGGATACCTCGCCCTTTAAGGACTTTAAAAATAACTTCATTAAGAACCCCACCTCTTCGGGGGGGCGGCGCCAGTTCTCAGAACTGAAGGCGAATACGGTTAAATACTCAACACCAATACGACGACACTCTTGCACAATTTTTCGAACAGCACCCAGGCCCTCGGAATGGCCAGCTACACGCGGCATATGACGCTTACTTGCCCAACGACCATTGCCATCCATAATGATCGCCACATGACGAGGAACGGCACCCACCTCAGGAATAACTAAGGTAGAGCTAGTGTGTTGGGTCATAAAACAGAATGCAAAGAATTCGATCGATCGGGCCCTTAAACCGTCATGATCTCTTTTTCTTTTTCAGAAATGATCTTATCAACGTCAATAACCGCTTTATCCGTCATCTTCTGAATTTCATCAGTAGCGCGACGCTCCTCATCCTCAGAAATTTCTTTTTCCTTGGTAAGGCGCTTCAAGTGCTCATTGGCATCGCGGCGTAAATTACGCACAGCAATCTTCGTTTCTTCGCCTTCATTTTTAACTACTTTAGTTAAATCGCGGCGACGCTCTTCTGTTAACGCTGGCATCGGCACGCGAATCACAGTACCTTGTGACGCAGGGTTTAAGCCCAAATCAGAATCACGAATCGCCTTCTCAACGGTAGCAACCATCGACTTTTCGAAAGGCTGAACGTTGATGGTGCGAGCATCGGCCAAGCCTAAGCTGGCAACCTGACTTAGCGGTGTTGGATTGCCGTAATAGTCCACCTGAATATGCTCCAGAATTCCCGGATTTGCGCGACCAGAACGAATTTTGGCTAAATTAGTTTTTAGAGCATCAAGAGACTTTTGCATCTTTTGATCGGTAGTGGTTTTAATTTCTGCTGCGGACATCAAGCCTCCTATTAAACATGTACTAATGTGCCCTCAGGCTCACCCCGAACCACACGCATCAAGGCGCCTGGCTTAAGAATTGAAAATACTTTGATTGGTAATTTGCGGTCACGACACAAGGCAAAAGCAGTTGCGTCCATCACCTGCAGGTTTTTGATGATTGCCTCATCAAAGGTAATTGTCTTGTACAGGGTGGCCGTTGGATCCTTGACGGGATCGGCACTATAAATGCCATCAACCTTGGTTGCCTTCAACATGACCTCAACACCCATCTCGGCACCACGTAAAGCCGCCGCAGTATCAGTGGTGAAGAATGGATTGCCAGTACCCGCCGCAAAAATAACCACCTTACCCTCGCTCATCGCACGAATCGCGCGTGGGCGAATATAGGGCTCGACAACCTGATCCATGCGCAAAGCTGATTGCACGCGCGCCTCAACACCTTTTTGACGCAAAGCATCTTGCAAGGCTAGTGAATTCATCATAGTGGCTAGCATTCCCATGTAATCGGCTGTCGCGCGATCCATCCCAGCTGCACCACCCGCTACACCGCGGAAAATGTTGCCACCACCAATAACAATCGCCAACTCAACCCCGCTGCTAACGACCTGGGCTATTTCAGCAACCATGGCATCAATAGTGACTGGATTAATACCAAAAGCATCATCCCCCATAAGGGCTTCACCAGATAGTTTTAGCAGGACACGTTTGTAGGCTGGCATATTGTTATTTTCCGTAATTTGCCAAGTAATTTAACTACTTAGCTTATTGATCTTTAGGTGCTTTTTAATATCTCCAGCAAATTATAAAGGTCTTAAGGCAGATAAAACAAAAGGGCATAGAAACCGAGGTTCTATACCCTTTTGAGCATTACAGATACTGGGCTTACCCCAGCAATTCAATTAAGCAGTTGCTTTAGCGGCGGCGACCTGAGCGGCAACTTCAGCCGCAAAGTCATCTTGACGCTTCTCAATGCCCTCGCCTACAACAAACATCGTAAAACCCTTGATTGTTGTATTTGCAGCCTTGAGCATTTGCTCAACAGTTTGCTTGTCGTTTTTAACAAAAGTTTGGTTTAACAAAGAAACTTCTTTGAGGTACTTCTGAACTGAACCCTCAACCATCTTTTCAACAATCTCTGGCGGCTTACCAGACTCAGCAGCCTTTTGAACGGCGATGCTACGCTCAACAGCAATTGCTTCGGCAGGAACATCAGCCATAGATAAGGCAACAGGCTTCATCGCAGCAATATGCATTGCGACATCTTTGGCAGCAGTCTCATCACCTTCAAATTCAACCATTACGCCGATACGGGCGCCATGGATATAAGAAACCAGCTTGCTACCAGTAAAACGCTTGAAGCGACGTGGCATGATGTTTTCGCCGATCTTGCCGATCAGCGCACTGCGAACAACGTCAACAGTGGAATCATTCATAGGCAAAGCAAGCAATGCAGCAACATCAGATGGATTCTTTTCGGCAACTAACTTCACGCACTCGCTTGCGAACGCCAAAAAGTCATCATTCTTAGAAACGAAATCGGTTTCGCAGTTCACTTCCATCAAGGCGCCAGTAGCGCCATCGATGAAAGCAGAAACGATACCTTCGGCCGTTACACGGGATGCAGCTTTACCAGCCTTACTACCGAGCTTTACACGCAGAATTTCTTCCGCTCTAGCCATATCACCATCAGCCTCAGTCAAGGCTTTTTTGCACTCCATCATTGGAGCGTCAGTCTTGGCGCGTAACTCGCCAACCATTGCAGCGGTAATAGCGGCCATTATTCAGCCTTCCCTTCTTCAACAAACTCTTCTTCGCCTTCTTTAACGGCTGTCAAAATTTCTTGAACTGAGTTTGACTTGCCTTCAAGGATTGCATCGGCAATACCACGAGCGTAGAGGAGAACAGCCTTGCTTGAGTCATCATTACCAGGAATAATGTAATCCACACCTTCTGGCGAGTGATTAGTATCAACCACAGCGATAACAGGAATACCGAGCTTGTTAGCTTCGGTAATAGCAATCTTGTGGTAACCAACGTCCACCACAAAAATTGCATCGGGAACGCCATTTAAATCTTGAATACCGCCGAGTGCTTTTTGCAATTTGTCGAGGTCACGGTCATTAGTCAAAGCTTCTTTCTTGGAAAGTTTTTCCCAATCGCCAGCTTCTTTAGCGGCAGCCATATCTTTTAAGCGCTTGAGTGAACCTTTAACAGTTTTAAAGTTGGTGAGCGTACCGCCCAACCAACGACTGTCAATGTAAGGCATGCCAGCACGCGCAGCTTCTTCAGCGATAATCTCGCGTGATTGACGCTTT
>Ga0364908_10147_pt1 | contig 24308 bp, 21 predicted proteins | sample ExccelJu500002D4_2_FD_206965 | JGI IMG/M metagenome (GOLD analysis project Ga0364908, IMG submission 206965) | Enriched cells from Trout Bog Lake Hypolimnion, Wisconsin, USA - BchlTB.July02.5000.02.D4 | ecosystem: Environmental > Aquatic > Freshwater > Lake > Hypolimnion/Profundal zone | place...
CAGCAGCGGGCCGTGATGGCCAAAGAGGGGTGCTACCTCGTTTTAGCTGGTGCGGGGTCGGGAAAGACGAGTGTGGTCACAGCGCGTATCGTGCAGCTTCTCTTAAGCGGTGTGCCTCCAAGTGCCATCCTTGGCCTAACCTTTACCAATCAGGCGGCCGAAGAGATGAAGGAGCGCGTGCACGCTTCGACAGAGAGTTCGGTGATCATCTCGACGTTCCATAGCTTGGGCGCCAAGATCTTGCGCGAGACACTCTCGCATTTGGGGTATAAACAGAACTTTACAATCTACGACGCTGAGGACTCCGAGAAGCTGATCCGCCAGATCTTGACGGAGATGGGGGTAGAGGCTAAAGAGGTTGACCCCAAGAAGATCAAGTCGCTCATTTCGCGGGCGAAAAATGGCTTGATCGAGCCAGAGGGTGAAGGGGTGGAGAAGCTCTTTTCTTCTCGAGGAGAGTCCTCATCTGAAGAGTCTTATTTCCCTAAGATCTACAGGATGTACCAGGAACGGCTTCGCACCTTTAATGCTGTCGACTTTGACGATCTGCTCTTTTTGCCGGTCAAGCTCTTCCAGGAGGCTCCACACGTCTTGAAGATGTTTCAAGATCGGTGGCACTTTTTCTTGATCGACGAGTATCAAGACACAAACGAGGCGCAGTACACCTTTATCAAGCATCTGGTCTCGCTGAAGCGCAACCTCTTTGTGGTCGGCGACCCGGACCAGTCGATCTACTCTTGGCGGGGAGCGAACCTGCACAACATCTTGAACTTCAAGAAGGACTATCCCGAAGCAGAAGTGATTACGCTGGAGCAGAACTACCGTAGCACCAACACGATCCTCAAGGCCTCCAACGCGCTTATTTCAAACAATCAAAGTCGGTACAAGAAGAACCTCTGGAGCAGTTTGGGTGAGGGAGAGAAGGTCAAGGTCTTTAGCGGAGAGACTGACCGGGATGAGGCGCGCTATGTCGTGAGCGCGATCCGCCACCACCAACGGAAGGACAACGTCTCTCCCGAGGAGATCGCCATCTTTTATCGCACGCATGCTCAGTCGAGGGTGCTCGAGGACATCATGCTGCAAGAGCGGCTCCCTTACCGCATTATCGGAGGCCTCTCCTTCTACCAGCGGCGCGAGATTAAAGACATCTTGGCTTACCTTAGGCTGGTCGCTTCGCCTTCGGATCTTCTTTCGTTTCAGCGCACATTGAACCTCCATAAGACGGGAATCGGCCCCAAGTCTCTAGAGATGCTCCGCTACAACGCTTGGCAAGAGGGGCTTCCGATTTTAGAGTATTGTGATGCGGTTGTAAAGGGAGAGCCTCTGCAGTTTGAGACGAAGCTTAAAGAGGCGCAACGCGAGAAGTTGGGGGCGTACCTTCGGTTAGTTGAGACGATCCAGCGGGCGGGGAACGTCGAGGAGATGATCAGCAAGGCACTTGAAGAGAGCGGCTATTTTTCACTGCTGGAGGAAGAGCCCGAGACGGCAGACGAGCGCAAAGAAAACCTGTCGGAACTGGTGGCCAAAGCCCACGAGTTTAGTCAGGTTAAAGAGAGCCCCACGCTTGAGCTCTTCTTAGAAGAGGTGACGCTGAAGAGCAGCGCGGAAGAGGGCGAAGAAGGGGAGAAGACCATCTCGCTCATGACGCTCCATAACGCCAAGGGGTTGGAGTTTCGCGTAGCCTTTATGGTCGGGATGGAGGAGGACCTCTGCCCGCATGTCAACTCCAAAGACTCTCCCACGCTGGTTGAAGAGGAGCGCAGGCTCTGCTATGTAGGCATGACGCGCGCCAAGCGAGAGCTCCATTTGAGCTCGGCGCGGATGCGTTATTTGTTTGGAACAGTGAGGATGACTCGGCCCAGCCGCTTTTTAAAAGAGCTTCCCTCGGAGTATCTTGTCACACGTACAACGTCTCCATCGTATGCGAGGGCTTTCTGATGGAAAAGTCTAAAACAGTGGGAGGGATCCTCCTCGTCGCCGGCACGACCATTGGAGCGGGGATGCTCGCATTCCCTTTAGGGACAGGGTTGATCGGTTTCATGCCCTCTTTGGTGCTGCTCCTCCTCTTTTGGCTCTTGATGCTCTACAGCGCTTTTCTCTTTTTGGAGTTAACTGTGGGGGAAGAAAAAGAGACAAACCTCATCTCTATGGCCGAGCACACGTTGGGCAAAAAAGGGGCGCTCGTTGCCTGGATTCTCTACCTCTTTCTCCTCTACGCCCTCCTTACCGCCTACCTTGCAGGGAGCGCGCCGCTCATTGTCGGCCTGTTTAACCACCTCTTTTCACTCGACCTTTCCGCCCTCTGGGGGATTGTGCCGCTCCTTTTGGTCTTTGGCCTCTTTGTCTACCAGGGAGCCCTCTTTGTCGACCGGGCCAACCGCTTCTTGATGGGGGGACTGGCGTTAAGTTTTTGTGTCTTGGTTTTTTATTTAATTCCCGCTGTTCAGCCGTCGTTTTTGCTCTACAGCGACTTGGGCTATTTTAAGTCGGCTGTCTCTGTAGTGGCCACCGCCTTTGGCTTTCACGTGATCATTCCGACGCTTGTCAATTACCTCCATCGAGACATCCGTGCGCTGAAAAAGGTGATCTTGATCGGCAGCGCGATCCCTCTAGTCGTCTACATCTTCTGGGAGGCGCTGATCTTGGGGATTCTGCCCATTCACGGCGAGGGGGGGATCCATCAAGGCTTTGTCGACGGGAGCCATGCGGTGATTTTGGTGGCGCGCCTCTTACAGCACCCCTTTCTTCTCTCTGTCGCTTCTCTCTTCTCCTTTTTTGCGATTATCACCTCCTTTTTAGGTGTCTCCTTAAGCCTCATGGACTTTCTGAAAGACGGACTGAAGATGCGAAGAGACCACATGGGACGCCTCTTTCTCTTTGTCTTGACCTTTACTCCGCCGATCTTCTTCACTTTGACAGATCCTAGAGCCTTTCTTTCGGCGTTGGAGTATGCTGGAGGCTTTGGCGTCGTCTCGATGTTGGCACTCCTCCCGGCGGCGATGTGCTGGTCGAAGCGGTATCTGTTAAAGAAAAAGGCTCCCTTCCAAGTCAGGGGAGGCAAGGCGGCTTTAGTTGCCGTGATGGTTATTTCAGTGTTAGTCATGTTAATTGAGGCGATGAATAAATATGAGTGAAAAAAAACGCATCCTAACGGGCGATAGGCCCACGGGGAGTCTGCACCTTGGCCACTTTGTTGGCTCTTTAAAAAACCGCGTGCGGCTCCAGGACGACTACACCTGCTTCTTTATCATTGCCGATCTCCACATCCTCACCACGTGCCTGCAAAAAGAGGAGATTCTCAAAGCTCGAGACCATATTCGCGAGATGGTGCTCGACTACTTAAGTGTCGGGATCGATCCAGTGAAGTCGACGATCTACCTCCAGTCGGCCGTCCCAGCTGTCTACGAGATGAACCTATTTTTCGAGATGCTTGTGCCACTGAACCGTTTGCGCGGCCTTCCCAGCATCAAAGAGATGGCCAAAAATGCCCATATCGATGAAGAGAGCGTTCCCTTTGGCCTTGTGGGCTACCCTGTGCTACAGACGGCGGATATCTTGATGCCGCGCGCTCACCTTGTGCCTGTCGGGCGCGACAACGAAGCGCATGTCGAGCTCTCGAGGGACATCGCGCGCAAGTTTAACCTCCTCTACGGCGACTTTTTTCCTCTTCCAGAGCCGCTCCTTAGCGATACACCTGCCTTGCCGGGCACGGATGGGAAGGGCAAGATGAGCAAGTCGGCGGGCAACGCGATCTTTCTTGCCGATGACGCTAAGACCGTGGAGAAGAAGGTCAACTCCATGTACACAGACCCAAACCGCATCCACGCCCACATCCCCGGCAATTGGAAGGACAACCCCGTCTTCACCTACCACGACCTCTTCAATGAAGATAAGAAAGAGGTGGCCGACTTTAAGAAGCGCTACGAAGAGGGCAAGATCGCGGACGTTGAGGTCAAGAAGGGCTTAAGCCAAGCCCTCAACCGCTTTTTGGAGCCCATCCGCGCAAAACGCGCCCTCTTTGAACAAGAGAAAGGGCTGGTCGAGGAGATCATTGTCCAAGGCACGGAAAAGATGAACCACATTGCAGAAGAGACACTCCGCGAGATGAAGTCGCTGATGGGCATTCAGGGCACATGGAAGAAGATTCAGCGCCTAGCTGAAGAGAGGCGTAAAAGTGTTTCGCTTAAAGAGTGAGTGGGTCCCCTCGGGGGACCAGCCTAAAGCCATTGAGCAGCTGACAGCAGGACTGATTGCCGGAGAAAAGACTCAGGTGCTCCTCGGCATTACCGGCTCTGGCAAGACCTACACCATGGCCAACGTGATTGCCGCCGTCCAGAAGCCGACCCTTATTATCGCCCATAACAAGACGCTCGCGGCCCAGCTCTACCAGGAATTTAAGGCCTTTTTCCCCGAAAACGCGGTCGAGTACTTTGTCTCCTACTACGACTACTACCAGCCGGAGGCCTATATTGCGCGGACAGACACCTACATCGAAAAGGACATGGCGATTAACGACACGATCGACAAGATGCGCCTCTCGGCCACGCGTTCGCTCTTAGAGCGAAGCGATGTGATCATCGTCGCTTCCGTCTCCTGTATCTACGGCTTAGGCTCGCCCGAGTACTACCGCGGCATGAACTTAGAGCTTAAACTGGGGAAGAACTACCGACGAGACGACCTGCTGATGCACTTGGTCGAGATGCAGTACACGCGAAACGACATCGACTTTGCCAGAGCGACCTTCCGCGTGCGGGGAGACATCGTCGAGATCTTTCCGGCGTATGAGGATGCGGTTGCCATCCGCCTGGAGTTTTTCGGTGAAGACCTGGAGCGGATGAGCTTGATCGACCCCTTGACCGGTAAAGTGCTCTCCCGCATCCAAGAGACGACCATCTACCCCGGATCCCACCACGTGACGCCAGAAGAGGTGCGGGAGGGGGCGCTCGGGACGATCAAGGAGGAGCTTGTCGAGCGCATCGCCACCTTTGAACGGGAAAATCGCCTTGTAGAGAGACAGCGTATCGAGCAGAGGACGCGCTATGACCTCGAAATGATCCGCGAAGTGGGCACCTGTAAAGGGATCGAAAACTATTCGCGCCACTTTAGCCGCCGCAAAGCGGGCGAGCCTTCGGCCTGCCTGCTCGACTACTTCCCCAAAGACTTCCTCCTCTTTGTCGACGAGTCCCACCAGACCATGCCGCAAATCCGGGCCATGTACCACGGTGACCGCTCGAGGAAAGAGGCGCTTGTCGACTTTGGCTTTCGCTTGCCCTCCGCCTTCGATAACCGCCCCCTGACCTTTGACGAATTTTACTTGAAGATGCCGCTTGCAGTCTACGTCTCAGCGACCCCTGCCGCATTTGAGATTGCCGAGGCCAAAGGCAAACTGGTCGAGCAGCTGATTCGACCCACAGGCCTTCTCGACCCCTTGATCGAAGTGAGGCCCGCTGAAAACCAGGTGGATGACGCTCTCCACGAGATCGACCTAGAGGTCAAGCGCTCCTCACGCGTGCTGGTGACGGCACTCACCAAACGCCTAAGCGAAGACCTGACCCGCTACCTCGAGGAGATGGGCGTGAGAGCCAAGTACCTCCATTCAGACATCGCCACCATTGAGCGGATGCAGATCATCCAAGATTTGCGCACCAAAGCCTTTGACGTGCTTGTCGGCGTCAACCTCCTCCGCGAAGGCCTGGACATCCCCGAAGTGTCGCTCATTGTGATCTTAGATGCCGACAAAGAGGGCTTTTTGAGGAGTACCACCTCGCTGATCCAGACCTGCGGGCGCGCGGCGCGAAACGAACGAGGGCGCGTCATCATGTATGCCGACAAGATGACCGCTTCGATCCAAGAGACCTTGGAGGTGACAAGGAAGAGGCGGATTATCCAGGAAGAGCACAATAAGAAGCATGGGATTACGCCGCGCTCCGTTTCGCGGCCTGTCACCCTCTTTGTTCAGCCTGAAGAGGTGGAGGCTAAAGAAGAGAAGAAGAGCGGTAGAGACGAACACCTGACAGAAAAAGAGATTTTGGCCAAAATTGCCTATTTTGAGAAAGAGATGAAAAAGGCGGCAAAAGAGTACCGCTTTGAGGAGGCAGCCCAGGCGCGGGACGAGATGCGCTACTACCAATCCCTCGAAGTACAGTACGGCTCAAATTTCTGAAGGCGTATAAATACCCTCTTGTGGTACACTTGTTTAATTTTTTATGATGACACAGGCACAAAAAAGTATTCTGCTCGCTCTTTTTTCGGTCTTTGTCGGCGGCTTGGGAAGCGTTGTCTTTAAGAAACTGCTAGAGCGGCTTCCCTACCAAGAACTCGCCGTTGCCGAAAGTTTTTTTTTAACACTCGTCTTTGCCTTATGGGGTGGCTGGAAGCTGAAGGAGATCACGCCGCGCGGCCTTCTCTTTTTATGCGGGGGCAGCTTGGTCAACGCCTGCGGCTCCCTCTTCTTTTTTCTCTCTCTCGTACACTTTTCCCCCATTGAATTTTCCTTTCTCGGCCGAAACCACGTCACCTTTGCCATTATCTTGGGTTGTGTCGTCCTGGGGGAGAGACACGGTTCCTTGACATGGGTGGCCATGCTGGTTGCCCTCCTTGGCTCCTACATCTTTACCTACGCAACACCCGAAGCCTTAAGCTATTACTCCATTTTCTGCGTCTTTCTCTTCTGTTTGTCATTGGCAGTCAGGAGCTTGCTCTTAAAATTGGGGCCGCCGCTCCCACTTAATGCCGTCATGTTTTGGGGAAATGGATTTAGCTTTCTGCTAGCTCTTATGAATATCTTATACCTCGACCCTCTGCCCCTTGATGTGAAGAAAATTTTCCTAAGCAGCGACTTTCCGCTCATTGCGGCTGTGACCTTTCTCTCACAGGCCGTAGGCCTCTCGTGTTTTTTCAAAGCGATCTATTTAGGTCAGCTCTCTTTCATCACTTCGCTTCGCGCCCTGTCGCCCTTTTCGGTGGCGCTCATCTCGCTCTTTCTCATTGAATATGAGTGGACAACGAGGAAATTGGTCGGTTTTCTCTTTTGCAGCCTTTCGGTCGTGCTCTTTATCACGGCCGAGCGAGTGGCTTACAGAAAGGAAAAGGCTAAGACAAAGGCACTTGATCTAAAGCCTGTTTAATTTTATTCAAAATAGTTTTACTATTAAATTAGTTCATGTGTTATAACAATATTTATAAAATTGTTATAAACAGTGAGGTTTTTATGACATTTGATGTCGCCGATTTTGGCCGTTTAGAAGTTCTTGGAAGATTTGTACAAGATCCAAGAAAAGTGAAGATCCGTCCTAATGAAGATGAGAATAACATTATAGAAAAGAACAAGGAAAAGAAGACAGGATTAAAAAAAGTGACAGGAGCGGTTAAAAGGACTATGGGAAGAGCCTTAAAAAGAACAGCAGAAAGATTTTCTAAAGGGAATCCGATTAGAGAAGCTCGAGAAGAGCTAGTGATCGAGAAGGCAGTGCCCAGAGCTGAGGCGATTCTTGCGTTAATTGAGGATGTCGATAAAGGAGAGGATCGGGCTGAGAAGAAAAATATGGTGAAAATCTTAAGGGCGATCAAGGAGTATATTGTTGATGTAGACCGATTAGATCTAGATACAGGGAACCATGTGATGTACTTGTTAAAAGGCAACATACATCCTGACGTGTTAAGAAGGTTAGAACAAGCTACGGCCTCCCCTCAACAAGAGCGTCGAGAAAGTACAAGTTCAAGATTAAGCCAACGCTCCGAGCGCCCCCCATCAGGTCAACGCTCCGAACGCGCTCCATCAGACACGGACTCGCGTCGATCCGATAAAGGGTACGTCCCTTCAGTGTCAAGTAGAGCCAATAGTAGAAGAAGCAGCAGTGGCTCCGATTTTTCAGAGGGACTACTCGTTGGACAGGTGCCTAGTCGGCGCTCCTCTGACTCTACAACTACAGGAACGGGCAGTACACAAACAAGAAAAGAGAGAAGAGCAAGCAATAGATCGTCGGGGACCGGATCATCATTGAGGAGTGTAGATTTAGAGAGTGACTGGTCGAGGTTGTCACCACTATCACCACTAGAAAGACCTCCAAGAGCGGAGTCAACTGATGATGATGAGTAATCGTTTAATGGTTAAAGGTAGGCTTTTATGTCGATAAATAGTGATCTTCGTGCGCTTGAAGCTTTTGTGGAAAAGCCAGGGCCTGGTGGGGCAAAAATTCGTCCCTCTGAAAAAAGGGGGCGTTTTCTTGAATTAGAGAAACGGGGTTTATTTAGACAGATGGCCCATGATCTTAGGGTTGGAATAAGGGAAGGGTTCCACGTAGATGTAGCAAAAGATTCAGTTGATCCAAACTATTATGCAGCTAAAGCTGAGGGTATTTATAGAGCTGTGATCGGGTTGTTTGGCCATATTTATGATCGTGGAACTAAGCCCCAACGAGAAAAGCTGCTTAAGATCATCAACACCATTCAAGAGTTCCCTACAAATAACCCACATCCTCCGAACGCAATTGAAAAAGCGACGGGATTACGTGTGATGATGTTATTAAACGATTATAGAATTTCAGTAGAATTTAAAGAGCATTTGGAGCGGCTTCTAAACCCTAAGCCAAAAACAGCTCCCGCTGCGGCTGTAGCTTTGCCTCCGGCAGGTCTTGTTAAGCCGAGAGGGAGACGAAGAGCGGTAGCGAGAGTCGCTCCAAAGTTTAGGAAAATGAGTACAATTAGTCAGGGTAGTACAGGATATTCTGACTCAAAATCCATCTCTGCAAGACGCCGTTTGTCAAGTTCCTCTAACTACTCAAGTTCCAGCTCCTCCAGCTCTGGTGGCTCAAGCTCCAGTTCTGCAAGCCGTCGGAGTGGTTCATCCGAAACGTCGGATGTCCCTCATTTTGTAGGGATAAAGAAGCCTTGGGGTAGAGATAGAATAAAGCCTTTGGATAAGAAAGACAAAAGAACTTAAATAAGTCTCTTAGTCATGGAGGTATAATATGTCAGCTCTTTCTAATCCGTCTTCTGATCCGTCTATTGATGTGTCGCTCGATTTACTTGGATTGTTTGTGGAGAATCCTAGAGGGACTAAAATTTGTGCTGCTGAAGGGGAAAGGAGAATTGCATTTTTCAAGCAGAATCCTGTGGCAGCTGTTTTGGGAAAAGCCTTGAAAAAGGTAGGAGGACCGGCAAGAGAAGAGCGCAAGAGATTTAAAGTAACCTCGTGTTTGCATGCTATTCAATATTTAACCGAGGATATTTGTAAGCTTAGTCGTAAGAATCGCGAAAATCGCGCATTGCAAGCAAGAACGTTGGCTATTCTCCAAAAAATAATAGAATTTAGGCTTCCTAAAAAGCGAGTGAGTAAACATATGAACCCTAAAGATACAGGAGTAGCCCTGTTGCAAAGATTAAAAAACAACGCATATATAATCACCAACTTCTTGACATTGGATGGGTTGGTGAACCCCTCTCGGAAAACATCAGGTGCTGCCGCAAGGCGCGCTACCGAAGGGAGAGGCGCTGGAGCAGAAGCTACTTCAACAACCGAAGCGGTCCCGCCTCCTCTACCACCGCGTCGCCGCATAAGAGCAGTTGCAGTACGTAGACAGAGCTCAAGCGGTAGTAGCGCACAGCGTTCAAGAAGAAGCCGCCTAAACAGCGATACACAGCCAGAACTAAAAAGCAGCATCACAAGGCGATTGAGAGACAAAGGTGGTGTTGACGACGGGTACGTTGGTGACAGTGATGAAATGTCCGGATTGGAGATGGCGCGTAAGACGAGAAGGAGCCCTCCTCGCCGAGCAGATTCTCCATCTTCGGACGACTAAAAAACCCTCTAAAAAGTGAAGGCCAATTCTGCTGCCACTTCATTCAGCACATACTTAACCCCATAAGCGCCGTGGTAGTTGATCTGTAGACGGCAGGTATTTGAGGGAGAAGTCACCCCAAGCTGTACTGTAGGACAGAAGAGGTTGTTGCAAGGGCGAAGACCCGAGACAGTAAACTGGCTGCTTGAAGAGGGCACAAAATGGGCTGTGGTGTTTTGACCCCTAAAGTAGTACTCGTAGGAATAACTTAGAGCCACGTCGGCAAAGGCGATAATATCACAGTAGGCCTTGTAGAGGCTCCCTCCCACTCCTGCCTCTGGGCGGAGGAGTTTGCTGCATTTTTTATAGACATGTAATGCGAGTGGAAAGCCAGGACTGCCGTGCTCTGTGTAGTCGGGTTGCTCCGTGTAAAAGGCGTCGACATTGACGAAGGGCCACAGCACAACGTCAGTGCCACAGCAGCACTCTGTGTAGGCGTCGTAAGCGGCGCCAAAGTGGGCTGTCCAGAGATTCGATTTAGCCGTATGAGTTAATGTCTCCACAATAGGTGCGATCAAAGGAATAGGGGAGACAAGTGTGACGGTGCGCGTCGCTTGCACTTTGTTGTACGAATAACCAACGCTCGCATCGACCCAGAGCGGATCTCCTACAAAAGCTCCATAGATTAAGCCTTCGTAGGCTGGAAAGTGGGCTCTTGCGGGTGCGTATTTCCACTTGAGGTGACTCTTAGTGCTGGCGTAGGCTCCTCCGACTAACCAACCATCTCCCAAACTTAAGTCTGCACCGACAACAAATCCCCTTACAAAGTCGCGGTAGCTGCTTTGCGGTACAGAAAATGAAGAGCCGTATTGATGGACCGACTGTTCAAAGGGAGCTCCCCAGACAGAGAGGAGACACTCAGTAGGAGGGCAAGAGCAAGGCCTTCTGTACTGCCAGAGGTGATCTCCGACCAGAGTCTGGACGGCTTCAGCGGCGATGGCTTCTGCATAGAGGGTGGCGTTGAAGGGCGAAGGATCGAATTGGCTGAAGGCGGCGCTTAAGGCACTGCTTCCCGAAAAGGAAGTGGCTCGAGCAGCCATCGTCTTGCCCGTCATCACAATAGAAGGAGTCACTGGATCGATGGTGTTTAAGACAGCAAGGACAGGAAACATCGAGGCAGTGGTGGGGTCGAGCGTGTCAAAGGCGGTGGCGATGGCGTAGTTGTTGCCTTCTGTAAGGAGCGTGTTAAAAGGGGTGTAGACGGCACCACCAACAGCGAGAGCTGTCCAGATCAGGGATGGAGCTGTGTCGTAGCTTCCGTTGTAGGGGAGGCTTCCATCATACTGTGTGTAGGTTAGGTAGAGCTGGTTGTTGACCGCTTGATCGAGATCGCCGAGGCCAGTGACGTTTTCTGATCCGAGTAAAATGGTACCGGTTGTCTGTTTGACGGGACCGGTCGGAATAGCCGGAGAGTAGTTTTGAGAGGGGTCTAGAGGATCGATAAAGTAGAGTGTTCCCGACTGGCTGTCGCTGTCCCAGGCCATGCCGTTAACTAAGATCTCGTGGCCGCCGCTGCCGTTGTTGTACGTAATGCCGACTAAGAGGGCACTTCCGGCTCCGATGGCAGTGGAGATAAATTCAATCGTGGGAAGGCCTGCCTGGATATAGCTTGGCTTAGGGTACTTGGGCGGATTCCAGTCGTTAAAGGGATAGAAAAGCCCTGAGAACTGCACGTTGGGAAAGCCCTTCGTTTGTGTAATGTACGTATTTAAGGCAGGAACAAACCTAAAGTCGGTAGTTCCACTCTTCACTGTTGTGTTCATCAAATCGATGAGTAATTCATCGGTGGCTATCCAACTGGCGTAGGAGGTGCCCGTGAGTGAAGAACCGAAGATCTGGGGGTTGATATTTTGAAGGTACGTCATGGCATTGGTACTGGAGGTGGGGACGCACGCCTCGTCGCCAACAAAACCGCGGTCGGTGATGCTGTACTGGTCGAGCCAGCCGTAGTAGTTGACATTGATGAGTTGGTCGGTTTCGAATCCTTGGCCTTGGAGAAGGGGGGCTCCGCACAAGGCAACAGAGCAGCAGGTCGTCTGGAATAGGTTCATGGCGAATCCTTTTGTTTTAGGTAGCAATAGAATTTTAACTCTAGCTTGTACGTGAGAAGGCTTTTCATGTCAAGTAAAATTCTAGTTCTGGCTTAGAAAGAGTTTCCAAAAAGGAATGCAAGAAATGGTTCCTTCATGCACTTCAATTTCCTCTTCCTCGTCTAAAGTGACAATGGTCCCTTGAGAGAGCCCTAATTCCTGCATCGCGCTCTCTAAGGCTCCTACTTCCCTTGTGCGGGTCTTTTCTTCTTTTAAGGAGAGAGTGGCTTGGAAAAGGTGCATGGATTGGTCAGGGTGAATGGTTAAAAAATCGACTTCTTTTTTATTTTCTGTCTGGAACCAACTAATCTCTTTGGAGGAACGCCTAAGCTGAGAAAAAAGCGCTGTTTCGAGCTGCTTGCCTAAATCGAATTGGCTTGCCAAAGTAAATGCTGTGATCAAGCCTTGATCGACAGCATAGACTTTCTTCATACTTTGGGAGGCTTTTTTTAAAGAGAGATCGAATTTCTGAATCGAGAAGATAGAAAAAGCATCTTCAAAATAGGTCAAATAGTCGTAAAGAGTATCTTTGCCAATTTCAAAGCCTTGGGATTTTAAGGTCTTATACATCTTGCTGATGCTGAATAAACTTGCACTATTTCGAAGCAAGTGAAGCAAAAGCAGCCTTAAAGCATGGGGATTGCTGATCGTGTAGCGTTCCACAATATCTCTGTAAATGACCGATGCCATATAGTCTTGAAGAAGAGTGCGGTGTACTTCAGGCGTTGTTCCGACCGTCTCGGGAAAGCCTCCCCACTGCAAGAAGTTCTTTTGGTGGTGTGCGAGTGTGATTTTTTGTTTTGAGCCAAAAAGTGTTGGCCAAGTAAAACCTAAAGCTTCGCTATACTCTCTGAAATTGTAGGGAAAAATTTCTTTCACAAGGCTTCTCCCTCTTAAGGTAGAGGCAATTTCAGAGCTTAACATTTTGCAAGAAGATCCGCTGATGAAAATCTGCATCTTTTCTCCGTCCAATAAGCGCCGGATAAATTTTTCCCATCCAAGGACTTCATGAATCTCATCGAAGAAAAAATAGATGTCTTCGCGGTCCATGTACTCTGGATAGAGTTCAAAATAGGCTTTGAGAATATCTTGAAAATGCTCTGTCTCCATATCGGCGAGGCGTTCATCTTCAAAGTTTAAGTAGAGAATGTGCGACTTGGGTTTTCCTTCTGCAATGAGGTTCTGCATGATCTGGTAGAGAGAAGAGGTCTTGCCGCTTCGGCGCATCCCGATAAAAACCCATGCTTTGCGAAGATGCGCAGGGAGAGGAGGCAGTTCAATGTTACGGCGAAAAAGAGGCGTAAATGCCTGATGGTGAAAATCCGCAATCAGTTCTTTAAAGAGATTTTTCATAAATTTCATCCTTAGCTGGAGGATGGTTTTTTAATTTTTGTCCTTCATAAAAGGAAAGATAACAGAATTTTGTCCTTTATACAAGGAAAAATAAATTATTTAAACCAGGCTGGAAAGCGCTTAGCGCCAGGCCCTTTTGTGATCTTCACGGGGTCGCGGTCATTTAAATGCACCCTGTAGATCTCTTCGAAGCCCTCGTTAGTCGTGTTGTAGAGGAGGTGCAGGCTATTTTTAGCCCAGGCTGGATTTTCCTTGTTGAGCGGGCCCTCCGTCAATTGGCTTTCGCGCCCTGTCCTAACGTCGTAGAGCCAGATCTGCCGCGTGCCTCCTGTCATCGCCGAATAGGCGATCAGTGTGCCGTCGGGAGAGAAGGCGGGCGAGCTGTTTTCGCGGCTCACCTGTGTAATGAGCCTTGGGCGCAAGTCCTTGCGGCTTGTGCCGGGGACGGGAATGTCCAAGAGGTAGATTCTCGGGTGGCCGTCTTGATTGGAGACAAAGGCGACCTTTTTGCCGTCTGGACTAAAGGCCGGGCAGCCTTGGGCAGCACTGCTCAAGGCGTAGACTTGAAACGCCTTTTCTTGGAGAGGTGAATCGAGTGAAAAGGGCTGAATAAAGAGGTCGGGATTTCCCGTGACATCCGAGATGAAGGCGACTTTTTCTCCTTGGAAGGAGATGCCTGGCATCAGCTGGTTGCCCGGCAGGTTGCTTATGCGCTTGGCCAGGCCGCCTTTGAGTGGAGCGGCAAAGAGCTTGGGTTCGCCGCCTTTGTAAGAGACATAAAGAAAATAGGTCGGCGCTCCTCCTTTCACAGGGATATAGAGGGGAGTGACTACAATCGATCCGGTGTGGGTGAGTTGGCAGGCGTTTTCGCCGTCCCAATCGGCCTCCCACACCTCAGATGTCCCTGACCCCTCTTTGTTTGTCTTGAGTGTATAGAGGAAGCGTTCCTTGGCAATTCCGGGTTCGCCAAAAAAAGAGCTGTAGAGGGCATCTGCAAGGGCGTGGATCTTTTGACGGTCTTCGTGTAGGGAGCCAGAGAGGGCGAAGTGGTCGATCACATATTCTGTTTGGTTATTTAAGGAGAGTGCTGTGACTTTTAAGAAGGTCTCTTTAGTCTCGACCTGTACGACAAAGTGCGCTCCCTTTTTTCCCCATTCCGGTCTTTGTAAAGAGAGATGTTCCAGTTCCTTGTCTTTAGGCATGACTGTCGTTTTGCCGTTGTGGTTTAAGTCGTTTCTTAAGATTGTGCAGAGCGCCTCTAAAAAGTCTGGCTTAAATTGGCTGTTTTTTAGATTTGCTGTGCTTAAGTAAAGAGGTAAGAGGCGCTTTTTTGTCTCCAGGAGGACGGTGAGCTCCTGCTCTTTTTTTTCGCTAAAGCCGCTTAAGGGTGTAGAGAGGAGGAGAACGAGAAGATAAATACGCTTAAAATTGACCATAGTTAGCTGTTTTTTAAAGTGATGATAAAGGTGTGTTCTTTTGCCTCTTTGAGTGTGCCATAAAAGGGGATAAATTGAAATTGATTCAGTTTTTCTTTGAGGTAGGCGCTGTTTTTTTCGCTTCTAGACTCTTTGATGACAAGGGCTTTCACTTTGCCGGATTTTTCTAGCGTCAGACTGATTTTTACCTCGCCGTATTCCGGCAAAACAAACTGTTCTTGAATCTGCAAAACAAGGATCGAGGCGTATGCCTCGATCGATTCTCCATCACTCGCGGTGACGGGAGGGGGAGATTTTTTTTCTGTTTTAGTCGTTGAACGTGGCCCTTCCTTCACTTCATTTAAATTCTTTTGCGCTTCGGCAAGTAAAGCGGCAGTGTGAGTCGGAGAAGAACTGCTCTTTTTTTTAGGAGGTGTCTCTTTTTTGGTTTGACTGATCGGTTTTTGCGGTGGTGTGGGCTCTTTTTTCTCTTCTTCTACAACACCTTTTTCTACAACTATCTCTTGTTTCTCTTCTTCAACCACTGTACGGATAACGAGTGCGCTTCTTGTTGTAAGGAGCAAAGGAGGAGGAGGCTCTTGTTGCCAGGCAAAAAAGAGGAAGAATCCTATATGAGTAGAGAGAACCAAACTAAAGATCAGCCGAAAGGCGGGAAGTTTTGTAAACACTACATTTAAGAAGGTTTAAGTACAATGTCGAGCGTCTTAAAACCGGTTAGTTCCAACGAGTCTTTGATCAATTGGTAAGTGCCAAAGGGGGCTTCTTTGTCGCAGATGAGCTGAGGGATGATTGGGTGGGAGCTCTTAGGGAACTGCTGCTCAAGCGCCTTTAACTCTGCCTTCAACGTCGCCGCTGTTACGATGCGCTGATTGATGCGGATTGTGTTGTCTTTAAGGAGAGTGATGATGAGCGGGCTCTTTGTCGACAGGTTGGCTCCTTCTCTTAGCCGGCTGCTTGGAGTAAGCTGTACATGGTCTAGGTGGAGCAAAGGGGCTAAGACGATAAAGATGATCAAGATGACAAAAACCACGTCGACGAGAGGGGTGAGGTTGACTTGGGGCTCCTCTATCTGCCTTCTGCGTGCACGGCTCAGCATGGCGCTCTACCGATGCGCAAGACCATCTCTTGGGAGAAGCGTTCCATCTCAAGCTCAAAGTCTAATGCCTTGTTTTTTAGTATGCTGTATCCAACCAGTGCGGGGATAGCGTCGATTAATCCGATGACGGTTGTGCAGAGCGCTAACGAGAGTCCCGAGAGCATCGTCTCCTGTGAACCGTGGCTTAGAAGAGAGAGGTCGGAGAAAGTTGTGAGAATCCCCCACACGGTGCCGAGCAGTCCGAGAAAAGGGGCAAGGCTCACTGTGGTAGAGAGGATAAAGAGATTTTTTTCGAGCCGTTTGGTCTCTGAAGCGACCCCTGTCATCAAGAAGGCGTGGATCGACTCTATCTCCGCAGGGGAAGGAGGTGTCTTTTCCCCTCTTTTCCCGATTTCAGACTGGAGCAGGCGGTAGAGAGAATAGAAGGGGTTTACCTCCCTTACTCTGCGTACTGTGTCGTAGTCGATATGGAGCCACTCCTTGCGCTGGTTTTTAAAGAAAAGATTAAAGTGTTCCGAGTTTTTCTTGGCGATGAAGAAAATCCACCCCTTATAGATCAAGAGACTCCAGGAGAGAACGGAGAGAAAATAGAGGGCGACGTAGATTCCTTTGCCCAAAAGGTCGGATTGGAACCACGAGGTGAAGAAGGGGGAGGCGGCAAGTAGCTGAATCATAGGAAAAGATTTTAAGAGAAAAGATCTTTCGCGTCAACGCAAAGAAAGTTGTTAATTTTTTTTTGCAAAAAATTCAAAAGTCATGTACAATTAAGAGTTCATTAAGATAATCAATAATAAAAGGGGTGTAAGTGTTCCAGAAAATCTTATTAATCCTTTTCCCGCTCTCGCTCTTTTTCTCTTCTAAAGCCTATGTCGAATCTCTCGACCTTCCTGCCCAAGAACAACCTATCCGGATAGAGCTCGTCTACGATGCGCTTCCTCTTCCCGGAGACTCTCTGACAGCAGGCGTCCGCTTCGAGATGGACAAGGAGTGGCACATCTACTGGAAAAATCCAGGAGAGATGGGATTTAAACCCGAGATTGAGCTCACGCTTCCCGAGGGGTTTTCGTTCAGCGCCTTTGAGTGGCCAAAGCCCAACTTCTTTGAGGGAGCAGAAGCCTTTGGTTATAAAGGGGAAGCGACACTTCTCACCCAAATTACTCCCGCCCCTGGCAAAGGGTTTGAAGGTGTGGAGATGGGGGTAAAAGTCACAGGACTCACCTGTTCTTCTCTCCTTTGTCAGCCTTTTGAACAGACGTTCACAACCCATTTTGATCCCGCACACGCTCTGCCCGAAAAAATCGCTTTAGCTAAAGCCCATCTTCCTAAGACCCTTTCCAATCTTTCTGTCAAAGCAGAAGAGGGAGAGGCTCTTGTGACCCTAACTGGAGAAGAGAAGGTCAAACAGGCGCTCTTCTTTCCCGAAAATTTTAAAATAGCCCACCCGCTCTGTATTGCCCTTTCTCAAGACCACATGCTCTTTCGTTTGCCCTCTGTCACTTCTTCGCCTCTAGAGGGAGAGCTTTGTAAGGGAGTCTTGGTCGTGACCAAAGAAGATGGAGGGGGAAAAGAGTGGGACGAGTCTTTTACTTTAACCTATTCATTAAAAAAAGAGGCGCCTCCTGTTCTAGAATCCCTTTCCGCCTCAATCCCCACCGTCTCATACCCCAAATTCTTTGCGGCGCTCTTTTTTGCCTTCTTAGGTGGAGTGATCTTAAACCTGATGCCCTGCGTTCTTCCTGTGATCTCTTTTAAGATCTTGAGCTTTGTCAAGATGCAGGGGGCAACGCGCAGGGTCTCCATGCTCCATGGCATCGCCTTTTCGTTCGGTGTCTTGGTCTCGTTTTGGCTGCTTGCTGGGCTACTCCTCTCGTTTCAGGCCTATGGCAATGCAGTGGGTTGGGGCTTTCAGCTTCAGGAACCTCTTTTTGTGGCCTCCCTTGCCGCTGTGCTGCTCATTTTCGGCTTAAGCCTTTTTGGCGTCTTTGAAATGGGCACACTCGTTGCTTCTTGGGCAGGTGGTAAAGAAAAAGTGGGCAAGCGCGGTCTTTTTGCCTCATTTTTCAGTGGTGTCTTGGCCACAGCAGTAGCCACACCGTGTACAGGCCCCTTCTTAGGCACAGCTGTCGGCTTTGCCGTGACGCTGCCACCGCACCTTGCGTTAATTATCTTTTCGGTGCTAGGGCTCGGCATGGCTTCCCCCTATTTTCTCCTTGCGGCCTTCCCTCAGTGTCTCCGCTTCTTGCCAAAGCCTGGCAACTGGATGATCGCCTTTAAAGAGATGATGGGCTTTTTGATCTTGGCGACAGTGCTCTGGTTGATCTGGGTCTTTAGCGCGGAGACCAACACCACAGCCCTCTTTGTCTTGCTCATTGCCTTCTTCTTCTTTGCCCTTGGCTGTTGGATCTTTGGCACATGGGGTAAGCCCATCCAGAAGAGACTGGTCCGTTTCACTGTGGGGTATGGCCTTGGATTTGCTTCGCTTGTTGTCGGCGCTGTCTGCCTCTTTCAGGCTGCTTCACCTCGCATTTTAGCCATGGGTGTGGAGGAGAGGGGCGATGTGGGGAGAGAAAGCCTTTGGGAGCCCTTTTCCAAGGCGCGCATCGACGCACTCAAAAGAGAAGGTAAGCCCTTCTTTATTAACTTTACGGCTAAGTGGTGCCTGATCTGCCAGACCAATCTGATCTCTCTCCAAAGCGATGCAGTCCTGAGGCAGTTTAAGGAGCTTGGTGTCGTCTTGATTAAAGCCGATTGGACAAAGAGCGACGCTGAGATTGCGGAACTCCTTAAACTGTATGGGAGAAACAGCGTGCCGCTCTACCTCTTCTACCCTGGTGGAAATGGGGCGGAAGCGCTCATTTTGCCTCAAGTGTTGACCCCAGAGATTGTCTTGGACTATCTCTCTTTGTCTCGTTAATAATTATGTTGATCGACTCACACGCCCATCTGACGGGAGAGGGGTGCTTTGCGCATCTCGATGAGCTATTGAAGAGAGCTGTAGATGCCTCTCTTCAATCGGTGATTAATATCTGCACTGATAGTGAGACGCTGAAACGAGGGCTTGCTCTTCAAGAGAGAGTGGAGTCTCCCCGCATTTTTAATGCAGCAGCACCTCACCCGCACGATGTCGATCGAGAAGGCGCCTCTTTCTTTGCCGCTGTCGAGGCGGCGGCGCTTGATGGCAAGCTCGTCGCTATAGGTGAGACGGGGCTCGACTACCACTACACGCATTCTTCACCAGAAAATCAACAGCTTTTTTTGCGTAAGTCGATGCAGCTTGCCACTTCCTGTAAATTGCCCGTCATTATACATTGTAGAGAGGCCTTTCACGATTTTTTTCCTATTCTTGAAGAAGAGTTTCCCACTATTGGCGGAGTCTTGCACTGTTTTACGGGGACTTTAGAGGAGGCGTCAAGGGCACTTGCCCGCGGTTTTTATATCTCCTTTAGCGGGATCGTCACCTTTAAAAAGAGCACTGACTTACAAGAGATTGCAAAAAAAGTCCCGCCTGACCGGCTGTTGATCGAGACCGATGCCCCATTTCTCGCGCCCCAAAGGCAGAGAGGCAAACCCAATGAACCGGCTTTTTTACAAGAGACAGCTTCTTTTATTGCCGCTCTACGCGGCATTTCTCTGGAAGAGCTTGGAGAGGTCACCTCTTCAAATGCAAAGCAGCTCTTTCGCCTTTAATATATAGTGCTTCCAGTCGAAAGGCGCCCAAGCTTTTTGTTAAATATGTGGAGATTTTCTATTTCTGATGTAAAAAAGGATGGGGAATTTACATTTCTGATGTAAAAAAGGAAGATTTTTGGTAGAATAGGGTGAAACTGGAGAAGTCTATGAAAAAGATCAACCGTTGTTTTATTCCTCCTAAACAGAGTTTTTTCTTATTTGGACCACGCGGGACAGGAAAATCGACATATCTTAAAGAAGAATTCCCTAATGCTCTATATATCAATCTTTTACTTTCTAAAGAACGGGATAAATACGAGGCGTTTCCAGACGCGTTAATCGGAGAGGTGGAGGCTTTGGGGAGCGAACTCCGAGTTGTGGTGATTGATGAGATTCAAAAAGTGCCTGCACTTCTTTCCACAGTTCACTCCCTGATTGAAGAGCATAAAAATGTGCAGTTTATTCTGACGGGCTCGTCTGCTCGCAAGTTAAAGGAAAAAGGGGTGAATCTACTCGCTGGTAGAGCTCTCTTAAGGCACCTTCATCCTTTTATGGCTTCGGAACTTGGGGGGCATTTTGACCTGGAGAAAGCTCTAAGGATAGGGATGTTGCCTCTTGTCTTTCAGGCGGAAGATCCTCTTTCTCTGTTAGAAAGTTATTCCGCTCTCTATATCGATGAGGAGGTGCGTAAAGAAGCACTTGTGCGGCAAGTGGGCCAATTTGCACGATTTTTGCAAGTCATTGCTTTTTCACATGGCCAGTCTCTCAATTTGACCAATATTGCCAGAGAGTGTGCTGTGAAACGAGGAACGGTGGAGAATTTCTTAAGTATTTTAGAAGATTTACTCTTAAGTGTTCGTCTCCCTCTTTTCACGCATAAGGCCCAACGTGAACTTCAGCAACATCCCAAGTTTTACCTCTTTGATGCCGGCGTTTATCGCGCAATACGAACGTCAAGTGTGAGAGGTTCTGGACTTGGTCCTTTAGATTCAGAAGATGAATTTAATGGGGCTTCCCTTGAAGGGCTTGTGTTGCAGCATCTTTTGGCCTGGCGTGACTACACCAGAGAGAGACACCATCTCTATTTTTGGAGAACTAAAGCGGGTCTTGAGGTTGATTTTATTGTGTATGGAGAACTTGGTTTTTGGGCTATTGAGGTAAAAAACAGCGAGAACCTTGCACCAAGCCATGTGCATGGGCTGCTTCACTTTTGTGAAGATTATAAAGAGGCAACGCCTTTACTCCTCTATCGCGGGGAGCGTCGACAGTCTATTAAGGGAGTACTAGCTCTTCCCGTGCAGGAATTTCTGAACAGTTTGCAACAGGGGAAAGTTCTTGTATAAAGCTATGCCCTCCCCGAAGAGAGAGTGTCTTAGTTGCTTTTTGGGGTTATTTTGGCCGCTTTGGAAACACATCTAACGACGACGGCGATGGACTATTTTTCGTCACCTCTTTTTCCTCCTTGTTTTTGATCGCGCCGATGACAATGGAAGTCTCTTCAAGGAGCGCCTTTTCAAAAAGAAAAGCCTCTTCGATTTTGGGGGCGTTCAGGGCCACTTCACCTAACGTCTGACTGGAAATGGGCGCAGGGTAGCCTGGAAGTGGAATGGCTCTTTCTAGCTGTTTATAAGAGAGTTTCAGAAGTCCTTTTGACATGACGGAGCCGTTGGAGAGAAACTCGAGCGTGATCTTTCCCTCTTTGGAAGGGGCGAGCTCGAATTCGTTAAAGGTGATGCGGTCGATATGGCTTAAAGTTTTCTTAATTTTAGCAATCTTGTCCCACATGTCGGGTGTGTTGCCTGTGGTCGTGTAGGAGGTGGTGATGCGACCGTCTCCTCGGCTCATCAAGTGAAACTGGATGTCCATGTTGAGGAGGAGCATGAGCTCTTGAGAGAGTTTCAACTCATCGGTGAGGAAGGCTACATTGGAGTAGAAGCGCTGTTCTTGGAGCGCCTTGACAATGTTGATTGAGAAGAGGCCAAAGGTCAATGAGAGGATAGAGATAACAACAATCAGTTCTAGCAGTGTGATGGGAGAGCGTCTTTTACTCCTCATTGTTGAAGGAGGAGGGGTGGGCCTTTTTGTACTGTTCAAATTTCTCTGAACGGATTTTGACGACTCCATCTTCTAGCGTGACGCGGTACTGTTCGCCCCAGCCATCCTTCATCATGAATTTGGGGTTTTTGATCAGAGGGGACGCCTCTACGATTTTTGTCCAATTAGACTCGATATTGTCGGCAAGTTCTGGGTGTTCGGCGAGTCCTAAAGTGATAATGGTATCTAGTTTTTCAATGCCGGCTCTGGTCTTGAACGCCTTTCCCTCCTCTAGTGTGCCCCTGTAGTTGTAGGCGACAACGCCTGTGATCAGGGCGATGAGAAAGATGACGATCATGATCTCGACGAGCGTGATGGCGCGGCGCTTGATGCTCTTCATAGTGGGATCCTTGCCGGGTTTTGGATGAAAATTGTGCTGGACCCTCATTATAGTCAATTGCTTAAAAAAAGGCTCGAGAAATTTTTCATCTTGTTAAGAGACTGTCTCAACTTCTTGCATAATATTGTATGTTTGTTGCATAAATACAACCTATTTTAAACGGTTATTTTTCGAATAATTATACAAAATATTTTTTAATTATAAACAATACAAACAACAACACCTATTTCACTTACGGGATGGCGGGCTTTGCTGCTGGACTCCTTGAGACTGCTGTGGACCAGCCGCTGATCACACTAAAAAACGAACGGCAGAAAGGAAGAACGGGCTGGTTTCCTCTTCGTATCCTCTATGGAGGCTTAATAGCTAATGCGTTAGGGATGGGTGTAGTGACGGGTTCGCAGGTGGCGATTCACCGCGCTTTTGAAAGGAGAGAGAGGCTCCAGACAGCGAGGCAAAAGATAGGATTTGCCGCCCTTTCGGGGGCGCTCTCTTCGCTGATCGTCTCTCCTTGCGAATTGGTGATGGATAGACACCGCGAGGAGGTGAAACAGAGCAAAAGAGCTTCCTACTACCGGACTATCTCTAGAGCTGTTCAGAGGGAAGGGATTTTCTTTTTTTCGCGGGGGATTGGTCTTACAATCATTCGAGACAGCGGATTTGCAGTCTCGTATCTCGCTCTTCAACCTCTTTGTTACAAAAGGTGTAGCCGCACCTTTGAAAAGGGGTGGGTTAGTCAAATAATTAGCAGTATTTTCGCTGGGCTCATTGGGTCTTTGTGCATTCACCCTTTCGATACGTTAAAGACAAGACACCAAGCAGCGCTGGTCTCCGCAATCTGGCAGGGGAGTTTAATGGCGTCGATCAAAGCACTTTACTGTGGTTTCTTACCAGCCACAGGCAGTATGATCACAGGGACGTTCATTCTCTCTACAACCGTAGATATAATAGCGGGAGACATGGGACGGTCTTCGAACTTTTCCTTGGCGTGAGTTTGGTGGTCTCATTGGAGAATTGCTACCTTTTGCTGCTTAGGGCCAACTCTAGATGGAAAGTGGTTAGGCTTCTGAGATAGAAGGCAGCTGGAAGTATTTAGAACTTTAGATTGGAATCCAGTTTATAAAAATTTGTTGAAAAACTTGGGGGTAATGCCTGCTCAACTTGCGGAAAAAGCTTTATTCTTCTGAAGACTTGAGGGATTCTCTGCAGTCTAAAAGATTTCGTAGAGCTTCATTCAGCTCTTCTTCGTTTTGTATAACAATTTCTTTCTTTCGCAACTCTTCAAACTTGCCATATTCCGATAGAGCCAACTCTTTAGCCATTTCAGCGGAGATTTTTCCAGTATGGGTTAGGATTTGGGCTTCGTTAAGTTGAAGAAAAGCATCTAATTTTGTTTTCCAATCAGCCATATACATAACTTTACGCTGACGTGCTTGTCTTTCTGCAAAATCTAAATACTGACTTACAAGTAATTCTAAATCTTTGATCTCTTCATGCTGAAGATAATTTTTAGCGATCTCAACATCTTGTCTAGTCAATTTTTTCCCTCTACGAGCACCATCCCACGTCATTAGTCCCATGTTGGGTTTACTTGCATCCACTCTTTTATGGATGATTTCTGCAGCGGTTAACCCAGTAACTGCATAAAGAAGTTTATTTTGGGCCTGGTTCAAAGTAGGGTAACACTTTTTTGGTAGTTCTCGAGGAGAACTACCAAAAAAGTGTTACCCTCCCTTGGGGAATTTTGAACCATGTCTTATTTTGGACCATTTTGAAAAATTCCTGCGTCATCGGATGATCCGAAGAGTAATCAGCACTGAGTGTGTAAATATCCCTGATTTTTTGATAAAAGCGCTTTTCAGACGACCGTATGGTTCGAATGCGCTCTAATAGCTCATCAAAATAGTCAATTTTCCCAGGTTTACTCAAGCGTTCATCATCTAGTATGAAACCCTTGACGATGTATTCTTTGAGTTGTTGAGTCGCCCATTGTCTAAATTGAATACCTCTATGAGAGCTTACTCTATAACCAACAGCTATAATTGCTTCTAACCGATAGAGTTGTGTTCGGTATTTTTTGCCATCTGCAGCAGTTATTAAGGAATCCTTAATAACTGCATTAGCGATGACCTCTCCCTCGGAAAAGATATTTTTTAGGTGCATATTGATATTTTGAGGGGTGGTCTGAAAAAGCTCTGCCATCAATTTTTGACTGAGCCATACAGTCTCATCTTCAAGATGAACTTCAATCCGTTGCCTACCATCTTCAGTTTGATAAAGTAGGATTTGACCTTCATTTTTTTGTATCTCTGTCATCATTTTACTCCTTTGAATCAAAAAAAGGACAGCTTAGGGATTCGACCAGGGCTAACGCATGAAGATTTTACTTGA
>Ga0364908_10153_pt1 | contig 24039 bp, 26 predicted proteins | sample ExccelJu500002D4_2_FD_206965 | JGI IMG/M metagenome (GOLD analysis project Ga0364908, IMG submission 206965) | Enriched cells from Trout Bog Lake Hypolimnion, Wisconsin, USA - BchlTB.July02.5000.02.D4 | ecosystem: Environmental > Aquatic > Freshwater > Lake > Hypolimnion/Profundal zone | place...
GAGTGCAATTCATGGAATTAAAAGGCAATTATTTTTAAATAACTGCCTTTGCTTGAAATTAAATCCCCATGTTCCCAAGGTGTTGAGCAATCCGATCTATAGGCTCTTCTGAATTCGCAAGAGGCTCTCTTAAGGTGGCGAAATCTTCGGAAGATGACTGGGAAATGACAGGCTGTCATTTGAGGAATAAGATAAAGTTTTTAACAATAATTATCAAAGCTTGTCATTCAAATTAAACTCACACCTATCAATGCACTCCACGCCCTTACCAGCAAACTTTGACTTCGAAAGCACTATTCCCCTTTGGAATGTAAATTTCCAATTGAACGAGATCAGTCGTGAATTTATTTTCGAAGACTTTAAGATGGCATTTCAATTTATGACCGAATCAGCCTCATACGCTGAAGAAATAAACCATCATCCAGATTGGTCAAATTCATGGAATAACGTTAAGGTGCGACTAACAACCCACTCTAGCCCTGGGCTCACCAATTTAGACATTAGACTTGCTCAAAAAATGGATGAACTGGCCCTTACCATTGCCTAGCTTGGCATGAAAGCTTTTGCGCGGGCATAACACTGGTTTGAGCTCAGCCTTACTGACAAAGCCAGAATCAAGAATAGCGAAACCTGCAATATAGATGTTCATCTTTGTTTAACCCAAGATGAACTCAAGAAGACGACTATGCAGGGTCTGTATATTGCCTACCCTCCTAATCCGAGTCACCCTTTTTCCTTTAGCATAACCTTTGCTCTTTTGGAAACCAGGCCCCAATAAAGGATGGCAGCTACCCTTACTCAATAAAACGCTCGCGAGTCCAATAATCGCGCCCATCCACTTTTCCGGTAACTAACTTGGTTTTACGGTGGGATTGCTCTGATTTAACAGCATCTGCAAAGGCTTTCTCTTGGACCCCTTCCTCTGCCCTTAACTTTGCTAATTCGGAGGCTGGAACGACCTCTTTGCTCGCAATCATCTCTTTGAGGGTTTTTCTTCCCTTTAGCTTGCCCACGTATTCAAGTTCATCCATTGGTTGATCTTATTCTTTTGAATGACTAAAGGCGATAACGTGCGATTTAAGCAATGCCTTACTAGTGGGTACAGAACCCTGAAAAACATAGAGCCCCGTGGTTAGGGGCTCTGCTGTCTATTATGGCGGAAGGGGCGTCCATAAATGAACTCTCCAAAGAGCTCCACAAAAACCCTGAAGCCCTTTATCTATATAGGTTTTTTGGTTAACCACACTCCCGACTAGCCCTCTCTAACCCACTAAAATCTATGCATTGATGGTGGGTAGAGTGGTGGGTAGAGAACGGGGTGTTGAGGCTTGGAAGAAGGTAAAAAAATCAGCTTTACGGCACGAGGTCTTGGGTCAATCATAAGCCCTGGGTACCATGCTGACCCAGAATCCAAGGGTCTATATATCCAAGTATCAAAAGGGGTAAATAGCTTTAAGCGTAGCTGGATTTTTCGCTATACCAGCCCCACCCTATTTAAAAGACGTGAAATGGGCCTAGGGTCCCTAGAAGCCAGGTCTTTGGCTGATGCGCGCCGAAAAACCCTTGAATTGCGTCAATTGGTAATGGATGGCATCGACCCGACCGAGGATCGCTGTAAAGCTAAAAGCAAAAGAATTACAGCTATTAATAGTGGCATCACCTTTAAAGAAGCTGCTGAACGCTGTATTGAGGGAAGAAAGGCGGAGTGGAAGAACTCTAAGCATGCTGACCAATGGAGGAACACCATCTCCACCTTTGCATATCCTGAGATAGGTGAATTACGCGTAGACCAGATCAATACCAGCCATATCGCCAAATTACTGGAGCAGGAAATTAAAAAGAAGAATGGCACTGTTGAAGGTACGTTTTGGAATGTACGCACTGAGACCGCAACCAGGGTAAGGCAACGCATTGAGGTGATCTTTGATTGGTGCAAGGCCCATGAGTACATCAAGGGGGATAACCCGGCACGCCTAAAAGGTGCACTAGGACATTTACTGCCTAAGGCTAAAAAGATTCAGAAGAAAAGTCATCACCCCGCACTTCCGTTTCAGCGTATTGGGGAATTTGTAAATGATCTTCGTGAACACAATGGTTATTCTGCCTTGGCATTGGAGCTATTAATTCTGACTGCCACTCGCACAAGCGAAGTTATTGAAGCCAAGTGGGCTGAGTTCAATTTAGAAACTCAGGTATGGGTTATTCCTGCGGCGCGAATGAAGGCAGGTAAAGAGCATCGTGTTCCACTAAACACTAGGGCAATGGCAATTCTTGAGCATCTAAAAACTATCAGTGTGAGCAGTTATTTATTTCCAGGGGCCTTGCATAAAGAAGAGTCTCACCTTTCCAATATGGCGCTACTGTCGATGATGAGAAAGATGCCAAAGTATTCTGGATATGTTCCCCACGGCTTTAGATCAACATTTAGAGATTGGGCAGCAGAGACTACTGACTATCCGAATGAAATGGTTGAGCTAGCTTTGGCACACACCATCAAGAATAAGGCTGAGGCTGCCTATAGGCGGCAGGATCAATTAGGGAAGCGGATTAAGTTAATGGAGGAATGGGGGCGGCAACTAAACCCAATAATTAGTTAGGCCATCCAACCTAAAGATAGGTGCGATTTAATTCGATTAATTCGTATAGCCCTATTAATTCTTTTGGAGTGGAATTTATCGACACCCAATTTTGGCTTTGGGTACTTCAAGTGAGCAATCAGGTAGCATAAGGGGCAGATATTTTTATATTCGTTGGGGAGTTTTATAAGCCTCATACCCTGATTCAGTCCAATTACATCTTCACCAAAATATGCGGAATGCAAGTAGGCAACGGCAATCTGTCTTTTTGAATAGTTTTGCGAGATAGCAACAGCCAAGCAAATCTCAGTGAATTTCCGAAAAACTGAAATGCGATAGTTTGATGTGATGGTTCGAACTAATTGCTGCTCTATTGTGCTGGCACCCTCAATATTTCCAAACGCGGTTCGTTTTATAGCTCTAGCTAGCGCATAAACATCTACACCCCCGTGAAAATAGAAGCGGTGATCCTCCCCGCAAACTAGAGCAGCAAGAACTTCATCAATTGATTCAGTCTTTTCAGCCTCAACCCTTATAGCCTCTATTGCATTGAAGATGGACTGTATTTTCGTTGTATAAAACTTATTACTAGCAAGGTAAATAAATCTAGAGGAGAGCTTTGAAAAGGTAGCAAATATTTTAATTCTCATCAAAATAAACGAGTCCAAATAGACCTACCTTGACATGGCCCCGCGGTGGTGTAGACCATCCCAATCAACCCGCCATTAAATTTATTTCCAGAAACCTTTAAATTAAAAACAGAGCTAGATTTTCTAGCTTCACCATCTGCTTCCCAGTGGATCCTAATTACATCTGGGCTTAAGTAATTCTTTTCTATTTTTCCGGTAACTTGTATGGGCGTCCTATTTGAGCCACTATAGGACCTCACTCCAGTTGAGGAATCCTCCCTATCTCGCTCTCCCGTCCCAACTAAATTGGCGCCATCCTGAATTAGTAGCACTCGATACCAAACCTTCATTCCTGTGAAGGGGTGATGCGCAGTTTTCTCAACCAACTGCTCGCACTCCCATGCTCCACTTAGCTGAGGTAGCGGACATAAATATTCTTTGGCAATGAAAAATAATAGAGTTAAAAAGATACCCCCCGCCAGTGTGCCCGCAATATTTGGCCAAAACTGATTGAAAAAAGCATCCATTTGAACCCCTATTTATAGTAGAGGCATTAATCGTAGCACCTATCTAGGGTATCTCAACCTCTCTCAAAATGGGGCACATCTACAAACCCTTTGAAATTGCCGCCCCATCTATTCTTGGGGCTTAGGCTTTCCCAGTATTCGCCGACTGTACGAATGAGCTCTTTATCCCAAACCAACTTCCCGTTCCAAAAGAAGTTCAGATCAATAGCGCAGCGTCTTAGGTGGTTACTATTCATTGTTTTAGATCTACCGGTTTTGAAGTAAATTTGTTGTTGCTCTGGTGAACGCCAGAGTTCACCCCCAGTAATGACCCACCCTCCTGCTGTTGCAAATTGAATAAGCTTGCTGACGTCGATTAGAAAGGCTGCTTGCTCCGTTACTAGGCTGCTCATTGCTCTTCTTTTTTCTTTGATCTATACATACGCATCTCAAAGATTTTCTCTACTGATCTACCGCCAAAGTAAGCCAGCATGACTAACTGACCCCATTCGCCTAGGAGCTTTACATAGGCTTCGTTGATGTCAATACCCATGGCTGATAAAAGTGCGAACAGAAGATAGGCTGTGAGGATATAAACAAGAGTTCCCGGCCTAATGTTCTTCGATAGCTTGGAGTCGCTACCCATATCGGATTGCCAGCGATTGGTAGCGTTGTCCTGCGAGGCTCGATGCATCTCCGCTAGAAGTTTGGATTCTTCAATCTCAAGCTCTTTCTGTTTAAGGGTGTATTGCAGCAGTAACTGCTCTTGTTCAATCTCTAACTGCTTGAGCTTAATCAGATCTTCCTGGCTGGGGTTGTCCGGAATACGCACCCCAATCTTGCCCTCAATGAATTCCTTACCTTTGGCTTGGACCGCGCCCGCAAGTAGACCAAGGCCATTGACGGCCAAGGTTTGGACTAGAGAGGTGATGATTGGAAGCATGTCATTAGCTCTTTTCTTGATGCTTGGAATATAGAAGTCCAACGCCCCACTACCGCCTAGGCTTTTAATTGGTGTTGGCAGTGGGGCGCAGTTACGCGCGCCCACACGCCATGGTTACTTCAACACCCGCAGCCGCACCCAAACACCTGCTGCTAGCGGTGGTCTTCCCTTCTGCTAGCGTTTCTTAACCCCCTTGGTTTCTGTTGGCTCTTGCTCAAGAACTCCTTCTAGTGCCTTCTCTTGTACTGGGAGCTGACCTTCTTTCATCAAGCCTTCTACGATCTCCATGAGACGATCACCATCATCTTCACCAAACACTTTAGCTACGACCTCATGGCCATACTTAGCGCATAGGCGGTCGTACTCTTGCTCTGGAGTAATGGTGGTCTTTGATGGGCGCTCGAACACCGTGACGTTCTCGCGCCCAAACAGGTTACGAAGGATGTTGGTCTCATACGGCGGTACGAACACATGGATGGTTGTGAAGGCATCCCTGCGCACTACTGCTTCCACCTCCTTAATTTGGAAGTCACTATGAATAAGCTCTTTGTGATTCATGCTGTTATTCATTCACTTCTCCTTATTGAATAGCCAATACCGCATGGGCATTAGCTCTTGAGATGGATAAGGCGCAGCGTAGATTCACCATGGCGTACATGGCTAAGGTATCGTGCGGGCGAATTGGGGCAACGATGTCTAGGTCATCGTCACGTAGCTTCATAAAGCGGGTGTTAAGGAAATAACAGCGCTTACTCCACTCCACCGTGCGATTGGCCATGGCATCAAGTTCATCAAACTGCGGATCCCAAATGATCTCCACTCCCTTAAAGGCTAGGCCAGTGTTAACACCTGCACCTACCCCAGCATCGATGTATTTGGTTTCGCCTGATCCAGCGATATGGGTCACCGTTACCTGCTTTCGATAGGTATCAATGAACTTACCGCCCGCGATGATGAAATCCGGGCTACCGCCATGCTTAATACATTGACGCCATGCCGTTTCCATCTCGCCCACTAAGTTGCCTGGCGATGTTGAGGCAATGTCTTTAACGGCGTAGTTACGCCAGTAGCTTGCTTTGGCTCGATCAATACCGCCTACTGTGCCGGCGTCTGGCGCTAGGCTGACGAGGCTATCTAAGCCAACTACCGCATCGGCGCCGTGGGAGCCGTCGCGGTGTAGTTCCAGGTCTAGCTTATTGAGAAAGCCCTCTCTGAGGACCTCTAACTGCTCATCCAGGAGATTGATCAGTTGTACGCGCTCGTTGTATTCGAGCTGAAAGCCGCGCGCGCCACCCTCACGCACTTTGATGCCATTACTAAATAGGCGGTCATAGTCAATGTACAAGCCATCTACTGCTCTACGCCATGGGAATGAGGCCTGCTCAGTGGTATTACGTTTATTGAATTTGACCGTCTCCTCACCAAAGGCCCAGCTAAAGTTACTACCGTGCTCTTTACGGATGTTCTCGACGACATTCTGTTTTGCGCCTAATAGGCTTTTACGCCCTTCCATCAGTTTTTTAAGGAAAGGTCTCTCTACGGCGATCTGATCTACTGGAAGATTGCGCAAGTACTCATCTAAGGAAACCTTAGCTAACTCTTGCAAGTCTGTATTTGAAATTGGCATATGCCACCCCTATCAATATGTTTATATATTCATGAATTAGTTGGCCTCAATACCTGGTGATGGGGCGTGAATCCATCCATTGCTACGCTACTAGTCGCGACTCTAGCTTTAACGCGATGGCGTGAAGTACCAAGAACAATTATTGAGGTGATGGATGTTGGCTTGGGATATTTGTGGGTTTTTTGTTGAGTTACTTGAAATACTCGCTTTGGGTCTTTATGCCCAATGTGCCTTTCTGCCACCTTGGGCATAAAAGAGCGTTTCTTTGATCGTGGCCGTCAAGGGTGCGCAAGCCACCCCCTTGGGGTGCCCTTGACGGAATTCAGGCCTAGCTTATTAAACTTCTATAAAAAAGTAGCTCGTAATTGTTCAAGCACCTGTGAATATGTAATGCTTTTAGCATGTCCAAGCTCTTTTAAGTCAACCGCTTCTTTTGCGGCTTGAACAAGAAACTCATTGATATCAGCTTGAATAGATGCTGGAACGACAATCTTTTGATTTTCGGGCATGGTTGCCAGCAGCAAAACAACATCCCTCAAATGCTTCCGAATCTTCTTGGAGTCTATCGCTACGCCACTCTCACTTCTTTGGCGCAAGTCTAACCATGCTTTTGCCTTCAGGGGAATTAGTGTTGATGCATCAGCCCAGCACACTCCATCCCGTAGCCCCCTTCGGATTAATTCGTAATAATCCTCATCAAGCAAGATAGCAGAAAGACTTGATACCTCTTCATCAAATGTAATGGGCGTAATATCACCCGGCTCCCCATCCACCAAGATATCCTGCTTACGCGAAAACAACTCAATCTCCTTAGGATATCCAGCTGCTTGGGGCTGACTAAAGCGATAAAACTGCCTCCCATCATCGCCCTTCATCTTGTTCTCGTAGGCACCAGCTTTAATAAAACTCCAAAAACTTTTTGCAAAGTTAACATCCAATGCCTCTACGATTAAAACAATGTCCAAATCCTTGGTAACCCTACCCAATGGCAGTCCAGCCTCCTCTGTAGCAAGATAGGTCGCCATACCACCAATCAATACAAACTGATTCTCATGGCCTCGAAATGCATTGTGGAATAACTCTAATCCCACTGGTCCAGCCATCACCTTACCCCTAATCCAATTTCAGTTAATGCAATTTGCACTCGATCGTCGTTCATATCCTCTAAACTCAGAAGCAAAGAATATGGATCCACATAGTCATCTCTCTCTTGCTTAAATTGAGTTCGTGCAGGAGCATAGCGCCAAACCTCTAGCTCCAGAGCACCTTCAATTGCCTCAGGCAATATCTGCTCGCCAGCCAACTCTTTTTGCGCACTGCGCCACTCCATTTCACCGATAGCTCGGACTACGTTTGGCGGTTCACCCAACATGGTTTGCCCTGCCAGTGCGCTTAATCCTGCTAGAGGTAACTGCAAAAACTTATCAAGCGGATTACGAAGCCAAATTCGCTTCCGCACAGGGTTTTGCAAACAAGGCTTGACGGCATCCCATAGCGCGTCACCTTGAAGATTCAGGCGCCAAATTCGCTCATTCTTGTATGCGCCAACATCTAGCCAACCATGCTCCATCAACTCGCTTTTAATACGAGTCATAGTCATGAGGCTATAGCCCAAGTACATGGCAATCTCTTTTGGATTTAATGTGTCAGGCAAATTACCAAGCAGCGTATTAATCAAAAATACTTGGGTTGCCACATGCAGCCTTTCTTTGGCATCGACCCTTGTTGCCAATGCGCGCTCTTGGAACTCAACTCCCAACGGGGGTAGGTAGGCCTGTTTAAATGGAATGATAAAAGGCATGCGCCTCGCAACCATCTCTTTGCGCGCATAAGCTTGAAGAGTATCTCCAACCCAAATAACAGGCACCCCAGCCTCTTTCTGAATAAGCGCCCTTTGTTTAAGTAACGCTGGCAATGCTTGAGCCCCGTCCTTATTGGCCATCAAAAGAACCTCGATCCCAGCCAGCCTAGCTTTGCCCATATCGTAAGTTTGGGCAATGTAGCGTGGCAATTGCACCCCTTTCTCCCAAGCGCCCTCCTGCAGCAAATCCTCTCCCAGGGCTTGCTGCAAGTAGATGCCTGCTTGGTTAAATAGCTCATGTGCATTCGTCATGCATCCATTTTAACACTGTTTTTATCTATTAACATACAGTATGTTAATAAGAAATAAAGTATGTTAATTAATTGATTTTATTGATATTAATATTAAATTCCCATATTTCCTAGGTGCTGAGCGATGCGATCCATAGGCTGCTCAGAGTTGGTCAATGGCGCCCCTAGAGTTGCTGTTCGCGCCCGTATAGGCTGGACACTCTGCGAGGCTGAATGTCTGATGCAGGCAATACTGGGGTTAGGCCTTTCGATTGCCTCATAAATAGACTCAATCATGGTTTGCCACTGCTCTGGCCGATTGTTCTGCACAAAGACCTGCATGTAAAACGGATCTGACATGTATTTATTAAAACAGACTGCCTTATCAATATGATCGATTTCATCTGAACGGGTATTTAAGAACTTGAGCATTTGCAGCTTTGCTTCCGATACCAATTCGGAAGGTTTTTTCTGTGAATCCGCATGAGCCATCACATTACCGACAAACTTGCTTTCTATTTCATATTTACGGATTACATCTTGCAAGCTCGTAACCGTGCATTGCAGATCTTCAACCTGCTTTTCTAGATCTCGCTTTTCATTGATGATTCTCTGTACACGCTCACACCCCCTCTTCGATTTGATGTTGTCAGAGACATCTTGAATGACGCTGCCGTCAGCATCGGGACTCGAACCCGTAGGTCCGGGGTTCAATACTCGCTGGATTAGATCCTCGCCGGTTTCGGCGTGAACCTCAATTTGCGGGAGAGCATCAACAGTGATGGTGGCTGGTGCAGGTAATAATTCACTAAGATCATGGGCTGGTGGTGGCAGCTTGCTTTCTGAAGTAGGCATAAAGGCTGGTACATGCACCTCGCCCTTTACAGGTGTAAATATAGACTCGGGTTCAAGAGCTTCAGACTCCTCTTCCAATACTTCGCCCTCATCAATATCCTCAGATAACTTGGCAAGAGATACATTAGGGGTCTTACTTAAATCATCTAGTAAGTTCGTTGCTTGGCTCCGACTCTGGCTCTTACGCTCCGCCTTTTGTAGTTGTTGTATCTGAGCGCTACGCTCCTTATCTAATTGAGCTGTTTCTTGTCTGGCTTTTGCTTGCGCAATCAATTCAAGCGCACGCTCTTCCCTTGCCTTATTACGCCTTGCGGTGCTCTCGGCCGCGTGCTTTTCATAGGCTTCTTTTTCAAGGCGCTCGCGCTCTTTCTTGGCCTCTCTATCCTGCACCCTCTGAATTGAGCCACCCTTAGTTAGGACCTCCGACTTAAAGCCTTCCACTTCATTTGCTACTTGCGTCATTGCCTGTCTCCTCTTTTAATAAGTTGCTGCCGTAATTCATTCCAGCATTAGTCTTTTGCTTTCGCTCAGAAAACCAATTCATTCCTAAGTTTGGGTCGTCATCACGCAACCATCCCTCCGCTTGTTTTTCTACATTCGGTATAAATAGATTTGAATCGATGCGATCGTCATATCGCAAGAGAGTCTCCTGTAGGAGATTACGGATATGTTCGTAGTCCATTCCTCTTGCTTGTAGGTTTTGCATCTGTATAGATAGATTCGTAATCATGGGAAGAACCTTGAGCCAGCTCTCTTTATCTTCTATGCCGTCTGGCGCGCCGGTAGTACCCGCACGTATTCGCAGATCTACCATGTCAAAGATTCGGTCTTTGGTGAGCTCTGGCCAGTCGTAGGTTTTCTCCATGGTCATGATTAGTTCGCCATTGATCATGGTGGTCTTGGTACTTGGTGATCCCATGTAGCGCTCTACTTGCTCTTTAGTGAGTTCTTGTAAAAGCACCTGGGCACTGTATTGGGCAATCTCTTGTAGCCAATCCTCTATCTGATCTTTGAATTCAAATACGCGCCCCGATAGGGCTCTTTGCAAGATGTTGGCTTCGGTTGCCGTCTTGGGTCTGACTACTGTGGAGCGCGCTGCATCTTGTAGTCCAGTGACTTGCTCCCAGTCATAACGTACTGCGCTGGTGTCATAGACGATGGGATCGATCTTGGGGTGACCTCTGGGAATAATGACTTGATTAAGCGGCTTGCCTTCGGTATCGACAATGGTGATCTCACCAAAGCGGGAATCTAAGTGCTTCTTGATAGTCTTTTCATTAATGTCAGCAGAGGCTACCCACCCTGGTATACAGAGGTCTCGATGTTGATTGAATCGGTCCCTTGCTTCATTGTGCTCATCCTGCAAGCGCTCAGTCAGGTCCACTAGACTTGGGCCAATGAATTGACCATCGACTACTTGGTAAGGCAATATGAAGAATGGGTACCAGCGCTCTCCGGCTCTTGGTGGAGAGTAAGGTTCACGTAGCCATTCAGTCGCGCCCTCTACCATCGTATAAACACGCTGGGTAGCTCTATCCCAGATCTCTAGTACTGCTATTTGCTGATCATCGGTGACTAGGCCTGAACCAGCATTCATTTGCATTGAGGCTAGGCGTTTGGCCTTCTTATGAGATGGCTCGCCTTGGCCTGGTTGATAGACCTTGGCGCTGGCTAAGTTCTTCTTGTAGAGGGCTTCTGCTTGACCGCGTTTCATAGGAATGATTTGGCAGATCCAATCAGCATCGGTGTAATCCCAGAACTCACAGATGGAGGGGTCGATGAGGAGGTTTTCTGTAAGGACTCTGTCGATTACTAGGCCTTCGGCAGATTGCACCTCTGATTGCTCTTGCAAGGATTTAATGAGCTCCTCTAACTCATTCCTCTTCGCATCATGATGATGGGCTTGATCATTATCATGAAGGTCCTTCTCTAGTTCATGAATAGCCAAGAGATTCTCTTGTGCATCGTTGATGCGACCTTGGATATACGAATCCTTGCTTGGGTCTCGCTGATACATCACTTTGAGAATGCCGAAGCTACAGGTGAGCGCCGCCCTTACAGTGGACTTAGCTCGATTCTTGAGCTGCGCATGCTCTAGCGCTCTATTGGTGACTTTCTCCAATGTTTTACAGAAGAGCTTGATGTCCGCGCCCGAGTGAGTGGGTGTTGTTGATATCTCAGGGTTGCGGGCGTAGACATTAGGAAGCACTGCAGAAATAGTGCCGTGAATGAGATTGGCTCTTAGGCTATAGAAGTCTTTGCCAGTAGGATCGGCATTCCAATTAAAGCCGGCTACCGTGTTGCGGTTGTGTCTTACGCGCTTATGAAAGGTGGCCCAGTGAGCGCGCGCATGCGTGATGCGGGCGGTCCATTTTTGTTGGAGGGGTTGAGAGTCTTGAGACACATCCTCTTTATATATTCACAAACGGGACCTCCAGAATTTATTGTGAATTTATGTAGCAAATCTAGTGGGATGAAAAAAAGACTGCCGATGACTGCTTAGAGATCAATTCAGAGAGCCCCATCCTTCCAACCCCTACCAATATCTTCCATTCCGTCAAAATAGTCTTCCAACATATTGAGTTTTTGCAATACTCGAAAAATATTACGGGAAGCTGCCTCAGTTTTATGGTCATCATCTATTTGGCACCATGAACATGTTTTTTCGTTGCCTTCCAATGGTTCTTTACATGAAATGCAGAAGTTACTAGCCGGCTCTATGCAATTGAAATTAAAAATAAAGGGGTCACCACTTGAATTAATAAAGTACGGGATCGCCGAAGTCTTGCCTATCTGCAATTCAAAGTAATTACAACCAAACTCAAGTGATTTTTTGAGGGCCATAGCTTTGGTTTCGACAGACGCTCTTGGACCACATATAAACGATCTTATTGATCCAGCAGGAATATCAACAAGCATCATTCCATCCTCAACTCTAACTTCTTCCGAAGATAGAACCATGCGACGTTCTTTCTCATAATCCCAACATATTGCCTTTGTGAAATATGCAGCATTAAAAACCCCTCCTTGCAAAAAATATAAGTAGCGAGGCTTACCAATTACATGTGCTCGATAAAGCATATCCCTCAAATCGGGATCCGGAGATTCTCTATAGATCACATCGTCAAATTGACTTTCAGGGAAGTCACTCGCTAAAGCAGCCTCATCGATCTCAATAGCAACACCTGTAAGATTTTTTGCGTAATGAGCCCACATAGGGAGCGCAATAGGGGAAGATGAAAAACATGTAACTGGATGCTGCTTAATATTTCCAATTACTTCAGCATAAAAAGCAAGTACCCCTGGCTCTTCCTTGAAATCAATGGTCAAAAATTGCTCATAGGGGTCGTTAAAATCCTTAGGATAGGAGCACTTTAGAGTTATTGCATCCTTGAACTCAATAACTCTATCCAAGTACTCTGGACCAACATATTTAAATATATTCTTGCTCATACTTGAATTTTTTTTAAGATTTTAGAGAGTCAATATTTTCATGAAGATCATAAATTGCCGACTTTAAGACCTGAAGGGAAATTTTTGCAGTGCTTTCACGTGGGCGAAAGTTTGCCGCCATTTGCTCAAAGGGATGAATGTAGTTACGAAAATCTCGAAGAGAATGGCTGAATTTAAAGGTATCGTGTTGAATTAAAGATAGCTCTTTTGACACGTCAATAAAGCTAGCAAGACTCCAATCATGGAACATCTTTACCTTCCCTGCTGCATCTCTTGGTGCGGAATTTGCAGAATTAAAGCGCCTTGGATATTGAGTGGCCAACCCCAAGAGGATGCCCTCTAGCGTACTTCCCGCAAGCAAAACTACTGCAAGTGGGGAGGCGGCGGAGAAACACTTTTCAATTTCTTCTATCCTATGCTTAAGAACTGGAACTATTACACCATCTAATCCAAGCCCCTCAATGGATATATTGGAAAATTCTCTGGCAAGAAAGCCATTTTCCTGACTTAAAGATACACCCTCATCAATCTCAACTTTATCCAAAGTTTTGAATGTAATTTCAGCTCCCGAACGAGTTATTCGCCACTTATCAAATGCCAAATATTGATTAAATTCCCTTAGATGCTGATCCAATTCTGGCAGTCGATTAATAAAATTAATCGGGGCAAAAATTTGCTTAATGCACTCATCCAGCCTTGGGGTGCCGTTAATTTTTTTAAGGCATTCATCAGTGAACATCCATCGCGATGGGAAACCCTGTCCATAGGATTCGTTAAAACCCAGATTATTGAAAAAGTTAATGAGCGTTGGACCGGATCTATATTCAGTCCGCTCATTAATCATTTCTCTTAGCATTTCAAGTGACTTCTGGGATAAATTCATATCAATTAACCTTTGGACTATCCGCACCTCAACACTTCGAGGAAGTATGGGACTCTTTAAACATAATACATATTCAGTCCAATACCCTCCTTGCTCTCATCACACCATACCTAGTAGCATCCCAAGCGTGATCTTCGGCATCTGTGTCTACGTCTTCGGGATTGAGTGAGTCTGGCGGTAACCGAGGGATAGTTCTAAGCCAATGCTTGCAATTGTTAAATACCTTTAACTTTCCTTCAGCTAATAGGCGGATGATTTCTTGAGCGCCGTTTACCCTACTTCTGGGTGCGTTATAGGCTTCGGTCCATTTAACACCCTTATCCCTGAAGATTTGTCCGATGGATCGCTCTGCTCCGATCTTAGAAAAGATGGATGGGTCAGCTAGGTTCATGCGGTATTCATAACCAAGGCGTTGGTCATGGAACTCGATCTTTTTGATCTTCTCTGCCACCACCGTTGCATCCTCCCTGGTGCCGATGTTTTCTTTCTCTCCATATCCATAGAGTTCTCTCCACAGGTAATAGACTCCATCGTTGGATAAGGCAAACCAATAAACGGCATAAGGTCTGGCATAACCCCAATCCATTGAGCGCCATACCTTCCATGTTGGCGGAATGGCAAAGGGCTCTACAACGTGTTTAGAGGGCTGCCATACGCCCTCCAAGAAACTTCCCACGTGAATATCCCAATCTCCTTCTAACCAGGCTCTACGCCTGTTTGGATCACTTAGCGACTCTAGGCTCATCAGGTAGTTTGGGTCGTTTTTGAGTAGGTGCGTGTTCTCATAAATCGTTGAATGAATTCTAACCCTGGGTAGTACGCCTTCTTGCCTAATGATCTGTCCTGCCGGTATTGCTCCAATCTGGAATCGCTCCTTTACGGATGCATGCCCAACTCCAAATGGATTACAAGTGGCTCGTACCATTCTTGGCATTCCAGGATGAGATGACCTGCAGGTGGAATGCATGGCTTCGTAAAAAGAGAGATTGCGCCAGTTGGTTAATTCCTCGAATCCCAGCCATGGGTATTCATGGCCATGGTAATTCCAGTAATCGTCCTCATTGGCGCCATAACGAAAGTACAACATCTCACCTGTGGGCCACTTCCATACGTAGTCAGATTCATTGAACTTGGCGCCTGGAAAGATTTGATAAAACCAGCGCTTACTCTTGGCTACTACGTCAGCTAGCTGCGGATAAGTAAGGCGAAAGAGTGTTCCGCGCCAATGATCTCCAAAGCCTCTACCTACGTGTTGGGCATAGCTCATGAGTAAGGTATCGGTCTTACCCCCTCCTCTGGTGCCCTCTAGTAATACCTCATAAACAGGGCATGTCAGAAATAGCGTCTGACTACCAGGTAATGGCGCCCAGATGGTTTTCATGGGCTAGTGTTTTGGCTGGGCAGCTAGCTCCCACTCATCCATACTCATGGCACTAGGCACCACTAAGACCCCACTTTGTAGGGGTGCACCATCCTTACCGGTGTGCTCAATTGCAGATAGACGTGGGTGCACATACGGCGCAGCATGCCTGGCGATGGTGGCAGCCATGTTCAGTAGCTTGATGCGGTTTTCAGTGATCATGGCGCTATGACCATCATCATGATCACCAACCTCATCACCATGGTCATGATGGTCGCGACTGCAATTACCAGCCTCCTTGTAAAGCGCCATCATCGTGCTCATCATAACTTCCAAGGGGGTAATACCCTGGGCAGCAGCTGCCTCTGCAATCTCACGAGTACGCTTGGTTAGACTGCCCTCCTTGCGGCCGGCTCCAGGCCTTGCCCCACCCTTGGTTTTGCTTGGTGCCGGTTTCTTTGATTTCTTTTGATTGTTTTCAATCATGAGGTCTTGATCAACCGTAAAAGATGAGGTTGCAGCGCTACCGAGTCTCCAACAGGCTCATCAAACTCGATGATGATTCTTTGGAATAGGTCATGTCGACTCTGGGCCCCACGATGTTTTACGACTGTGCCTACGCGCCCACTTGGGGTCCTCACTTTTGATCCAATGGGGAAGTCTTCCATGTCAAGACGCTCTATGACGCCTGCAAAGGTTTGATTAGTTTGCATTGGATGCCTCTTGACGTTTACGTAGTTCGGCAAAGATTCGGGTTTTGAAGGATTCGTAACTTTCAGAGCCCTGGGCCTTCATTGCCAACTCTCTGCCTTTGGCATCTATCCCTTCATTGGTTTTCCACCAGCCGTCTTCATCTGCGCTAGCCGCTTCTGCCTTCTTGCGTGCCCCTTTGAGTATGGCCAAGACATAGCCTGCATTGATGGGGGTTGGGTTTGAGACTTTCATTCGGGTTTCCTTTGCTGTGGTGATAGCCTCTGCCACCTCAGCCTCCGTTACCCCGAGATTGACGATGTCTCGTATGCGGTAGTCGTCTACGGCAATAGTTCTACCCTCCTTGCTGATCATGGCCGCAAAACTTTTATATTTTTCGATACGCCCCTGAAAAACTTTTTCTTCTTCGGATGGCGTTGCCGTCTCTTGGGGAATTTTTTCCTTTTCACCCCCATTGTTTTGTTTGCCTGGTGTATGGAGATTGGTTACTGGTGACTGGTGTTTGGTGTCTGGTGAGCAATGCGTTCGCATTGCGGTCGCATTGCGAACGCATACATCATTGGATGGGTTTTCGGGTGCCGATTCGTCAGCTGGAAATGATTGCCACCTGCCTTCTGCGCTCCGCCTGGCTTTAAGTTGCTTATCTTTAAAACGGGCTATTTCATGGTCGCAGCGCTCTTGTCTCCAGCCATCATCAGTGAGAGTAAAAAATTCATTAAGGACGGATACAACGGCATTTTTTTCTTCTTTTGATCGTGCATTGATCAATCTTTGCACTAGCTTGATATCACCTGGCATTGGTTTTTCTGTAGCGTAGTACTTTCTGATGAGGCGGCTATATGTTGCATCCTCTATGAATGTAAGATGCGCGGTCGCTTCTGCGTAATCTCCAATGTGGTGCTCGTAATAATTCATCTCAATCTGTCTCCGTGTAGTTCTTTTTCTTGCGTGCAATATTTTTTGCAAGAGATGAATCTAACAATCGGAAAGCGTATCGTCAAACGCGTTTTTTTTGAATTTTTCTTTAATTTATTTATTCATCATTTCGCTGTAATCCATGTTTGAGATATTCGTGAGAATGAATTTCTATATCTGAAGTGTTTATTGATCTACGTGTGTCCACCACCCTCTTCGCGCTATCAGAATCTTCTGACAAGGCTGTAGCCATTTATTTATATGACTTGTGTCACTTCTATGAATAAATATTTTTTTGTAGTCAAAAAATAATATGCGTCTTCAAAGTGGGTATTGACATTTGATTGACCACCAAAATTTCATTGACTACATTGCACTTCAGCAGCACACAGATTGATTCATAACAAAACATAATTGGAGATTAAATTAAATGGTGGCATTTCGTTTGTATGGCTTGTATCGATCTTATGGATACACAAAAATGAGTTCTGCAAAGATGGCATTGCAGGTTTATCGTAAAAACTTAAAACGCGCCCGCTAAGGAGATGGTGATGAGTCAATCAAGCCCCCAAATCCCACCTATTACTTTGATGAGAATTCCTCAAATATTAAAAGTGATGCCGGTATCAAAATCTAAGTTTTGGTTGATGGTTCAGAAAGGCGAGTTTCCAAAGCCAATCAAGATTGGAAGGTCTTCGTTTTGGACGATTGAGCAGGTGCAGGCGTATTTAAGGGAAAGGATGGGGCAATCCACCAATTGAGTAATGGTTATCTCCTGAGCTTATGCTATTCATCCTACGGAAAACTCAGGAGATGACTATGCATGCAGTGAATTTATCCAAGCCAGTTAGTGTTGAGGTCTTTGACCACAACCGCCCCCTGTATGAGAGCGCTTGGATTCAAATTGGGGACTATGAAGATCTGGCGGATGCCGTCGATGCATGCAGGAGAGTAATTGATCGGGTCTTATGCAAACCGCGATACTCATCCCTTACTGGACATGCTTTGATGCAGGAGTATTTAAATTATGGCCCGGTCCCATGCATTCGCGGGGTTGATAATCTGGATGCCTTTGATCCTTATGATTATCTCGAAATCAAAGCCAAGTTAGCTGCCAATAGCGCTATGAAAATGCTCTAAACCTTGGTCTTTAAATAACTGACAACAGCCTCCCAATCGGGGAACTCAGGGGTGGCAAAGTGGATATGCTCACCCTTGAATCGATCTACCCCATTCTTAAGGCGATCATCCACCAAGAAATCTCCATCATTCAGATTCTTATGGTGACTTAGGATTAAGCGTTTGTATGCTGGCTTACCCAAATAGTCTTTTACCCATAGCAACTTATCAGACCATGCACTTGGGTTGCCCCAGGGCGCAGTAGAAAGAATATAGGTATCGAACATGGTGGCCAACTCTTCATATGCAGCAATTGCGCCCGGAATTGGATCCATTAAATAGAAGATGCCTGGAACTTCATCCAATCGATCTTCGTACTGGTCTTGTATGTGCTCGGGGGTTCTTGCGATTCCTGATGGGAAATCCACCAATACGTTATCCATATCTATGTAGAGTGTCTTCATATTCGGTCCAGTAATTTCAATCAAATTAGGCAAAGCTCACGCCAATAGCCCATCGCACGTCAGATGCCATTAGCCCATACCCTCAATAAAGGTATCAATAAATCGGGCAATCGCATCCCCAACCCTTACTAAAGTTGATTTACGCTCCAAAATCTTGGGCTTCTGCTCCAGGACTTCAATTAACTCCTCCGACCTTGGGGCTTGATTTGTAAATTCATAGCCTTCTAGAAGGGCTTGAAGTTTCACCCCGCTAATCCCCTCAGACTGACAAAGCGCATCAAAGGCCGCTTTCTTCTTCTTAGCCCAAAACACCTCAAATTCTTCTGCAACCCCATCAGGAGACAAGCCGCTGAGGCTCTCTTCAATAAATTGCTCAATAAGAGTCCTCTTAGAGCGCAATTGAATCTCGCCAGACAGATAGTCATCAATCTGCTTCTTGATCCCCTCACCCTTTTTACCCTTGCCACCATTCTTTAACCACTCGGTTAACAACAGGATGATGTACGCAACATTAATTTGATCCCGATGAATGAGAACAATTTCAAAGTCCACGTCATTCAGAATGGAATCTTTCTCTTTGGCATTCTCATGCTTGACGCGCTCGTAGATATCGAGATACTTAGACTTGTAATCTTCAAAACCTTGCTCAGTAAGTGCAAGATCCCCTTCTTTATAGTCAGTAAACGAAGTGATTACGTTCTTTAACTTAAGGAGCTCTCTAAAGCGAGTTACAAATAGCAGCTGCTCATTCTCATCTTGCAAATCATCCACCGATGAAACGGTTGGAGTTAAGGCAAGGAGTGCCTCAACCGCTAGGTTATATTTCTCAACGTAATTCTCATAAGGCTCTAGCAGCACTGTTTCTTTGGCATCCTTATTGGAGAACAAGGCAATCGCCTCATCTGTCTTTTCCTTCAGATTCCTAAAGCAAATGATATTGCCCTGTGATTTCTTATCATTTAGGATGCGGTTGGTTCTAGAGAATGCCTGAATGAGTCCGTGGTACTTTAGGTTCTTATCAACATAAAGCGTATTGAGTCTTGGGCTGTCAAAACCAGTGAGGAACATATTGACAACTAATAGGATGTCTACCTGCCCCTGACGTACTCGCTTGGCAATATCTTTGTAGTAGTTGTAGTAGTCCTGGCTATCTTTAGTCGAGAATTTAGTACCAAACATCTCGTTATAGTCATTGATGTATTGATCTAGCTTGTCTCGGCTATAGACGATCTTTTCAGGCGTTACGCCATCATCTTCAGGAATTACACCACCGGTACCATCAGCCTCAGGATTAGCCTCATTCTGTTGATAGCTAAATATGGTGGCAATCTTTAAGTCTGAGCCCGTTTCTGCGATTTTCTGCTTGAATAAGTCGTAGTAACGAATCAATGAATCCACACTGTCAACGCAGAACATCGCAGTGAAGTCTGGATGCTTGGTCTTTTGACGGTGATGATCAATGATGTAATCCGTGATTTTATTAAGGCGGTCGTCAGCCTCCATCAACTCCTTGGTATCAATTGACTCGACATCGATATCTAAATGGCTGCCAGATTCTTTTTTCTTATAACGCCCGACATACTCAACAGAAAAGCGTAGGACATTCTCATCCCGAATCGCATCGACAATGAGATATTTATGCAGGCAAGTGCCAAATAGATCGGCGGTTGTTTGCTTGCGTCCACCATGCGTGGATGCGTTCTTCTCCAGAATCGGCGTTCCAGTAAAGCCAAACATTTGGCAGTTACTGAAATACTGCTTAATGTTTTTGTGGTTCTCACCAAACTGGCTACGATGGCACTCATCAAAGATGAAGATCACCCTCTTGTCTTTTAGGCCATCCATCTTGATGGCATGCCTATCTCGGGTGATCGCGTTATTCAGCTTCTGAATCGTCGTTAGAACTATCTTAGAAGTTGGATCATTCAGTTTCTTGACCAACTCCGAGGTATTGGGTGCGCTATCGACTGAACCCTCTTCGAAGTGATTGAACTCTCTCTCCGTTTGGTAGTCCAAGTCTTTTCTATCAACAACAAAGACCACCTTATCGACTTCGGGCAATTCGGCGACGATTTGACTGGTCTTAAACGAGGTTAAAGTCTTGCCAGAACCTGTTGTATGCCAGATATAAGCATTGGACTTACTGGTTTTTACCTTTTCAATGAGAGCCTCAACCGCATAGTACTGATAAGGACGCATTACTAAAAGCAACTTATCCACTGTCAGAACCATATAGCGAGAAATCATCTTCGCTATATGGCAAGGCTTTAAGAATTCAGCGCTAAAGTCATGCAGATCTGAGATGCGCTTATTTTCTTTGGTGGACCAGAAGAAGGTCTGCTTGAAAGTGAACTCTTTAATGCTTTTATTATTAGAGAAATACTTGGTATTGACTCCATTGCTAATGACAAAGAGCTGGACATACTGAAACAAGCCGTAGCCCGCATCATAGGATTCATGCTTATATCGGATGATCTGGTCATAAGCGACCTTTAGATCCATTCCGCGGCGCTTTAGTTCAATTTGAACTAAAGGTAGGCCATTAATCAGAATCGTGACGTCATAGCGATTCTTGCGCTTACCCTCTGTTGAGATTTGGTTAGTGACCTGAAATTCGTTTTGGCACCAGTCCATATGGTTTAAGAAGGTAATCCAGATAACGTCGCCGTTATCACGCTTTAGTGCAAATTTATCTCGAAGGATTTCAGCGCGGTCAAATACGTTGCCGGTATTGAGCTTATTGAGAATTTGCTCATATTCCTTGTCGCTAAAGCGAAGATTGGGAATATGGTGGGTGTTTTCGTTATGGACTTCAAGCTGGCGCCTTAAGTTAGCCAGCATGTCAGACTCATCCAGAATCTCTACGCGGGAGTACTCCATTGACTGGAGTTGCTTGATGAGCGCTTCTTCTAGCGCGGCTTCAGATTGGATGGCCATATTAGATAAACATCTGCTGTAGGAGGCCTTGTTTATATTTTTTGGTGAGTTCTAGTTGAGATTTAATAATTTCAATTTTTTTATCAATCCCAACCGAAAACTCTAATATTTTTATTTGCTCATCATGATGGGGTAACGGTATTGTGATTTTTGAATACTGTGATATCCAATAACGCTTATGCTCATCACCCCCTTGAAAATCAATTCGACACATTGCTTCATAGATATATCTAAGACAGTTATCTGAATTGATATTTTTTAGCATCTTCATTGCGGATGACTTAGCCTTAAATGGAAAATCAACAAATTTAAATGCCGTGGTGAAGTCATCGAATATGATGACTGGTAAATCTGTATAAATACCGTTAATTTCGTCCGTGTAGCCCAATAAAAATGTCTTACCTGCTGTTAGAACGGGAGTATCAAAGCCATCAGAATATTCAGTGGATGAAACAAGATAGCGGCCCGGCTGTTCATAACCCAGCACTTCCTCTAACAGCACATATTCCCAGCCTGGAAAATCTTTTCCGGCCTTATCTTTAAAACGTATTTCCTGATTAAAGATTTTCTGCATAACCCCTTTTTTATATTGAATAAGGAGTTCATGCTTTTTAACTAAGAGGGAGATTTTCTTATCTATCGCAGAGAGGAATGAGGAAATTTTTTGCTGCTCCCCCAATGAACACAGTGGAACTTTTATTTTTCCAATTTCTTTTAACGCCAAGAATAGTTGCGCACCGCCCGATGTAAGCTGAATGAATTGTTTAGCAGCATTTCTTCTCTGAATCTGAACAAGATATTCAGGAATCACTCTCTGTCTATTTGGCTTTACTAGGGCCACATTTTTCAAGCTAAATTGATAATCAACCGTGTTAATTGCACATGTTGATGTTCCTGCGCCAATGTTAACTATCAACATATCGCCTTTTTCAGGGTTACATCTTTTGTAGATTTTTTGATGTTCCTCTTCCGGGAGAAAATAGCAATTTTCGTAATCGATTCCAGAGTCTTTTATATGAATGGCAGTCAAGTAAGGAATCCCCGTTTTTGTTGGTTTCGGAGTATCGTGCGTACCATCGGTTATCTTCTCCGCAACATCCCTCATCGTCACAAAAGCCCACTCATCCTTAAAGACCTTAAACCTTAACTTCGGCTTATCCATCACTTGCCACCATCCCTGAGTGGTGGTTCAATTCCCAGCTCTTTGCAGAAGGCCACTATTTCCTTATCTACGCTCGCCGAATCCCTATCTAAGTTAATCAGTTGGGCCGATAGTGCTGCAAGATCAATTTCCTCTTCTGTCTCAAAGCTATCAACGTACCTTGGGATGTTTAGGTTCCAGTCGTTTTCCTTGATTTCCTCGATGGTAGCTATAGCGCTGTATCTATCTTCTGCTTTGCGTGCCTTGTATGTCTGAACAATCTTGGTAATGTGCTCGGGGCGCATCACATTGGTTGTTTTGACTTTCTCAAAATTCTTACTTGCATCTATGAACAAGATATTGTCATTCTTCTTACGGCACTTACGCATTACCAGAATACAAGTTGGAATGCCCGTACCGAAGAAGATATTTGATGGAAGTCCAATAACCGCATCTAAGCAGTTCATTTTTTCAATAAGGTATTGTCGAATATGCCCTTCTGCACCGCCGCGGAATAGGACGCCATGAGGCAGAACAACTGCCATGGTGCCTTCTTCTGATAAGTGGTAAACCATGTGCTGCACGAAGGCTAGATCAGCCTTGCTGCTTGGCGCCAGCTTGCCGTATGAGCTAAAGCGATCATCGCTCATAAACATCGGATTGGCAGACCATTGCGTTGAAAATGGTGGATTTGCCACAATCGCATCGAACTTCATTTCTAGATGCTGAGGTTTCTCTAGCGTGTCTTCATTCTTGATGTCGAACTTACTAAAGTGCACGTCATGCAAAATCATATTCATGCGGGCTAAGTTGTAAGTCGTTGGATTTCTTTCTTGGCCGTAGATGTGGCCAACAAACTCTGCTTGTCGTTTTACGCGGAGCAGCAATGATCCTGATCCGCATGTTGGGTCGTATACGTTTCTCAGCTTTGGGTTATTGAGGGTTACTAATTCCGCTAGCAGTTGTGAAACTGGTTGCGGCGTGTAGAACTCCCCCGCTTTCTTACCTGCACCACTGGCAAACTCACCAATGAGGTACTCATAGGCGTCGCCCAGTACATCAGCCGTAGCATCACGTAACTGGAAGTTGATCTTGTTTAGGTGAACCAACACTTTAGCAATGAGTTCGTTTTTCTCGTCCTCTGACTTGCCTAGCTTAGCTGAGGTGAGGTCTATATCGTCAAATAGGTGCTCAAACTCTTCAGCACTCTCGGTTCCCAAGGTGCTTTGCTCGATATTTTTGAGGACCTTGGTTAAGTCACCCAGAATGAAGGTGTTGGATCCTAGCTCACCGTTTCCCTTTTTAGCTAGATGATCAAACATTTCGCTAGGGGCTAGGTAATAGCCAAGCTCTTCTTTGCAGGCCTCTTCTATGGCCTCTAGGTATTTTTTACCTTCAGCAGACTTTTCATCAAGAGTTTCAAATGTCAGCTCTTCGCCCTCTAATTGATCATTGGCAAAGTTGGCAATTTTTTCTGATAGATACTTGTAGAAGATAAATCCAAGGATGTAATCCCGAAAGTCGTCTGCAGACATCTTGCCTCGCAATGTATTGGCAATATTCCATAGCTGCTGCTGTAACTGACGACGCTGCTCTTCTGACATCTATTTCCCTTGATTTTGGGCCTTATACCCAGATAACTGAATTATCAAAATGCCATTACTAGCGCCAATAATGATATTTTTTAGTTTAACTTAGCCCTTACCCTCCTTGGCTCGGCATTAGCCTGCCTACACAGGGAATTGATGGTGATTTCAAGGCGCCAATCGAAGATTTGCCTGGAATCCAGCTATTTATCCAGAATGCTCCCTCCCGATCCATTTAGAACA
>Ga0364908_10102_pt2 | contig 23594 bp, 16 predicted proteins | sample ExccelJu500002D4_2_FD_206965 | JGI IMG/M metagenome (GOLD analysis project Ga0364908, IMG submission 206965) | Enriched cells from Trout Bog Lake Hypolimnion, Wisconsin, USA - BchlTB.July02.5000.02.D4 | ecosystem: Environmental > Aquatic > Freshwater > Lake > Hypolimnion/Profundal zone | place...
AATGAACATCATCAACTTGCGTCATCAGAAAAAGTCGATGCTGGTTTTTACATGTTAGAGGCTGATTTATCAAGCGATCATTCAGAAAAATTAGAGCGTCTAATCATAAAGTCATTAGAGCCAGTCCATCGCTTCGAAGTCAAAACTATTCAACATAAAACTTTTAAGCGTTTAATTTATTTAAGCAAAAACACCGTCTTGATACTGCAAGGCAAGCCCAGACTCTTTCCTGATGCTATAAGCCAATTCAAACTTATCCCCATCACCCGAAATTTTTTTCTATCGCGCCTATTAAAAAAAATTGGGGAGAGCGCATCTCAAAAGAAATTACAATCTGTTGATGATCGCGAACTCTTGAGATTGTGGCATCAATATGACGCTATTTTTAAAGAGGTTAAGCCCGTTGATGCTTATGACCATTTTCTTGAAAAGATTGAGCCTTTGATCATTCCCTCCAAAGAAAAACAATTAAGCCAACTCAAAATTTGGAGAATTAAAGCAAAATAATGAAGGCTGAGAGCTCATGCTAGTTTCATACTTGCTTCCCATCCTTCAAAAAAAGGACTTCTCTAAAGATACTTATCTAATCAAACTTTTAGAACGTACTATTGATTCAGTTCTCTTGCAGTCCACTCCGAACTGGGAGCTCATCATAATTGCCCACCCTAAGGCTCTTGATACCGCAAAAAGTATTCTTTCTCGGATCGCAAGCGCAACAAATTTTACGCAATCTCATAAGATACAAATTCTGACTCGAACAGCTCTTAATGCCGCTAACGCTCTTAATCATGGCTTAAATAATGCTTCCGGTAAGTTTATTGGCGCATTAACCTTAGGCAATCGGATTGCATCACATTGCACCTATGAAATTACCAAAATAGTCATGGGGCACTCAAAGGTTCAACTGATTTACCCCAACCACGACATCATCAATCTACGGGTTAAACGCTCTAAACCTTTTTTTAAACCCAGTTTTTCCCCAGACTTACTTTATTGCCAAAATTATTTTGGAGAACTGATTTTTTTTGATAAAAAATTACTGCTTAAAGTTGGTGGATGGGATGAAAATTTTGATTTAGCACATCACTATGAATTGGCGCTACGTTGCGTACAGCAACTCATGGGGCAAAAAAATTCCTCACTGCTTCCCATTAGAGAGTGCAGCCCCATCTATCACACGACTCATTTTTTATCTCACCAAGCTAGCGATAGTCTCAAAACCTCAAATAAAAGAATCCTTACTGCAAAGACCACTCAACTTCAGCGACTAAATCATGAGGAGCGTAAGGCTCTTCAAAAAAATATCGGTCATAGAGCCTATATAGCTCAAATTAAACCTAGACTTTTTCGCCCCCTTTGGCAGCTTCCAAAACTTAAACCCTTGGTCAGCATTCTGATTCCCACTCATAATGGTTTAGGAGTTCTTCGAACGTGTATTGAGTCGATCACTAGCAAAACCACCTACCCTAATTATGAAATTTTGATTATCGATAATCGCTCCACTGATACAAAGACTTTGCAATATTTAAACTATCTCTCAAAAAATCATCCCCGCATCTCCATCATTCAATACAACAGAGCTTTTAATTACTCAGCGATTAATAATTTTGCCGCAAAAAAAGCCCAGGGATCTCTATTGTGCTTACTCAATAATGATACTGAAGTATTAACACCCAACTGGTTAGAATTAATGGTCAGTCACGCCCTGCAAACCCAAACGGGGTGTGTTGGTGCAATGCTCTATTACCCGGATGGCTCAATTCAGCATGCCGGAACGATTGTTGGACTTCACGGTGCGGCCGATCACGCCTTCAAGGGCGCAAGAAATAACTCAAAGAGTGATTACTTTAATTACCTTTCCTCTATTCGCAATCCAAAAGCAGTAACGGCGGCCACCCTTGTAATCCAAAAGACAATTTTTGAACAGGTTGGTGGGTTAGATGCCAAAAAGCTCAAAGTAGCCTTTAATGATGTGGACTTATGTTTAAAAGTATTAAAAGCCGGTTTTTTTAATGTTTGGCTACCCCATGTAGAGCTGATACATCACGAATCAAAGTCCAGAAAACTAGAGTCAATTCCCCACATTGAAAAACTCCAGCGTGAGGAATACGAACATAAAGTCCTCAAGAAACGATATGATTTAGGCAACTACTATCATACCCAGTATGATTGATTTTTCTGCGTTTGATTTTTACTATTGCGAGCACTAAATGCCCTCCTTTTGCATAACCGGTATCAATTCTAAGCACCTTGGCTGGACTGAAGATTTACTAACCTCTTCAGGTGTAAAAGCAGCTGTAGCTTCAGCTCAAAATGATCGGATTACATTCAATCTATGGCATGAAAAAGTACTTGCCCATGCGCATGCAACTAAAACAACTTCACCCGGCAGACTCTGGGATCAATTAGCCAGCGATTTATTTATAGCCAATATCGAGTCAGAGAGTTGGGTTTGGTCAGATCATCGTAGTGCCTTGTATTTGAATTATTGGCTAGAGTTTGATCCATCCATTCATTTTATTTTGGTTTATTGCACCCCCCAATATTTTCTTAAAACTGCAATTTTGACTAATGAGAAAAAACTCAGTTTTCAAGAGTTAATGACTGAATGGGAGCAGTATTACCAATCAATATTGGACTTTTATTTAAAGAATTCATCACGATGTTTACTCATTGATATTGAAGATGTAATGCAATTTCCTACTCAATTTATTGAGGCCTGCAATCATAAATTTTCCCTTAATCTTCAGGCCAAGACCTTAGAATCTTCTACCACCTCAGAAATTAAATCTTCCATTGAATTTTTAATTAATATGCTCTTGTTTAAACAAAAAGAGATTAATGATTTTCAAATAAAGTTTGAACGTAATTTACAAGATTTTGGTAGAAAGAGACATGAGCAGCAATTGCCATGGTTTTCAAAAATCAAAGCTCCCTTTTTTAAGCCATCAACTCTACAACTCTCTACCAAACTTAATGCAGATAATGTCATAGACGACCTACGTTCGCTATATTTTCAACCCCAGCAGGAAGCCAGATTAGCGATTGAACGAAGTGTCAGCCTATCGGCAGATTATGAAAATCAAATTCATCTTCACCAAGAAGAGCTAAAACAACTTAAAGTTCAAAAGACAGCTGTAGATAGCGAGAAGGGTCAGTTAGCCACCCAAACAAAGAATCTGCAAGAAGAGCTCAAACAACTTAAGGCTCAAAACTTAGATGTTAGTCAAGAAAACGAGTTACTTTTAACACAGCTACACCAGACGCAAGAAGAGCTAGAAAAATATTTCTTTGAGCATAAGCATGCAGAACAATTATTAAATCAGATCAAAGCCCGTTGGGATCGCCTCTTGCAACGCGAGCCGGGTTATTTTGATTTTGAATCCATGCGCGTGAGCCCCACTGCTGATGACTTTCAAACCACACTATGGACCTTTTCCAACCTTTGCATTGGAACAGTAGAGTTATCTAGGCTTGAGCTTGAGCTCGCCCCCGCTGATTCCAATCACAAATCTTTAGAATTTATCCTGAGAGGAAAAAAAGAACAAGGATCTGAGGAAAGGGTTAACTGGTACCCTTCATCTGCAAGCAATCAAGAAGAATTCATTCTTTCTTCCTCGAACATTACTCAAGCCGGTACATTGTCATCATCAGACTTTGAAACGCTCAGCCTCATCCCTCCTTTTTTACTTGCCATTCTTGATGCCCCCGAATACTTTAATTTACCAACTCAATTAAGCCGAGATGCTTTAGTCAAGACGTTGCACCAAATCAATGACCTATTGGTTAAAGCGAAAAATGAACTACGGATTGATGGACTTACGCTAAAAAATGAACAAACCAATCACGATTACGAGCATTTGTGGATCGAGATAGACAATTTTTCCTACCAGGGCCAAAAAGCCCAGCATTTTGATTTTAGGCTTTCCTGCGCACATGTTAGACCCAACAGTTTTGGCACCCATCCCAAACTAGAAATACCTGCCCAGGCTAATTCCGCCCTCTTACATTCTTGGTTCGAAGAATCAGTTGATGATTTTGGACCCAAATTAGAGCTACGTTTTGCACTACCGGAATCCATGGACATCCAGGTATTTCACAAGCTTTCTCCTATTGACCAATCTTTTGTCAAAGCATTGCTTTTAAAGCTTCCTTCGATACTCGATCAACTAGAACACCGTCGCACTCACTTTCATCGCAATCTTGATGACTGGAGGGCATTAGCACTATCAATGGTAAAGATTTTTGAACACGTTAATACTCCCTCATTAGGAGCGCCCAAAGGTGATGAACAAATCCTTACGCCAGTACTAAAGAAAAATATGGGCACCAACAAAGTGGGCATGCACCAAGAAAAATCTAAAAAAATAGTTACTAAAAAAACTCCAAGAGCGGCAAAAGGTTCAAATAAATTTACCGCAGCGAGGACGCCCTCTCAAATGAATGAAAAAGATCCCGGATGATTAGTAGAGAAGAAATTCATCTGGCATTTCAATTATTTTTAGGTCGTGCGCCTGAAAATGAAGCAGTTATTAATCACCTGCTCGCTGAAGCCAAAAATATTAATGATCTTCGCGAAAAATTAATTATTGCGCCAGAATTTATTCAAAAGTTAAAAATTGTTCCGTACCCTAAAATATCGATGCAAGCGCCTCCCATGCAGGTCGATCTCCACACTAGCGGCGAACAGTTACAAACTATTTTTCAAAGAATCATTGCCCAATGGAGCGCATTAGGGAACTCAGAGCCTTATTGGTCTGTCCTGACCAATCCTGGCTATTTAAATGAAAATATCGAAGAAAATAAAAACTCTTTTTACCAAAGTGGTAAGGGCGAGTTAGTCAATTTTTTTGCCGCCCTCAAGCGCGCCAAAATCAACCCCCAATCCCTTAGCAAATGCCTTGAATTAGGCTGTGGAGTAGGTAGGGTTACCGCTGCACTAGCTGCTCACTACCCTTCAGTGATTGGTGTTGATGTATCTCCTGAGCACTTACGCCTAGCAGATGCTTACTTACATGACCAAGGTTTGACCAATATCGAACTTGCTCTTTTAAGTGATCTTCAGAGTCTGCCAGAGCTTGGCAAGTTTGATCTTTTCTATTCCCAAATTGTGCTTCAGCACAATCCCCCACCCATTACGAAACACCTACTAGAGCAATTGCTAAATCAACTAAATCCAAGGGGAATTGCGTATTTTCAAATCCCCACCTACAAAATCGGTTATACCTTCAATTCGTCTTCCTACCTCTCTAATCAAGGAAAACCGCAAATGGAAATGCATTATTTTCCCCAAGATGCGCTCTTTCAAATTATTCAAGATGCCAATTGCAAAGTACTGGAGATGCGAGAAGATACGGCGATAGGCCCCTCATTGTCCGCCATTTCCAATACCATCTTGTTGATGAAAAACTAATTCTCATAGCCTTGCTGAATTGGTTCTTTTTTTGATGATTCATCTGCCCAACCTCATTCTACTTTTACGGCCAGATCTTCGACGTAAATATCGCTTTCATCTAAAACAAAATGAAACACTTTATTTTCTCTGGCTTTTGCATACCGGCATTAAAGAGTACCCATCCTTAGCTGAGGATCTCAGTTTTAAGAAAATATTACGCCAACGAGCACCAGGTGACGGACATTCTTTTAACTATTTGCAATATCTCCTTTGGATTGGCAGGAGAGACCTTCAAAAAGCCTTTCCTTTGCCCCAATCAAGTTTAGAGTTTGTCCGCTGGTTTTATACCCATGGAGTTCTTGAATGCGGGATTTGGAATTTTTTAAGCTCTCGCGACAAGAAAAAAGTACTCAAACAAAAAGATTTTTGGATATCCCGTTTGACTGCATTGCAAAGCATTACTTTGCCAGACTTTGAAAATCACCATACCAATACCCTACCCTTCGGAGTAAATCTGATTGGCTACGCCTATGGTCAATTGGGAATAGGGGAGGATATTCGAATGGCAGTAAAGGCATTTAAAACCACCTCCATCCCTTTTACAGTGATCAATTTTCCGCCGGGTGCAGATATAAGCCAAAATGATCACACAATTGATCAGTATGTTCGAAAAGATGGTCCTTATGCCATCAATCTATTTTGTTTAACAGCACTTGAAACAGGCCGTTTTTATGCAGAAAAAGGAATTTCTCAATTTTCTGGTCGATACAACATTGGTTACTGGCCCTGGGAACTTAGCAAGTGGCCCAAGAGCTGGCAATGTCTCATTGGATTGGTTGATGAAATTTGGGTCTCTTCACAACATACTTATGACGCCCTGCTGCCGATTTGTAAGTGCCCCCTTAAACTCATGCCTATGGCGGTAGATCTGGGAGTTGTCACCCCCTTTTCATCACCCACTAAGGCGCGCACTTTTTTTGCGCTACCTTCCAAGGCTACCCTATTTTGCTTTGCCTTTGACCTCAAATCACAACTACATCGTAAAAACCCTCAGGCCTGCATTGAGGCATTTCTTAGGGCGTTTCCAGCTTCCCAATTTCATGAAAATCAAGTTGGACTAGTTATTAAAGTCCTTAAACCAGCACAAGCAGATCGCCAATGGGATCAGCTCAAACAATTAGCCAGCTCAGATCAACGTATACACATCATCGAAAAAACCCTAGCAAGAGCAGATTTATTAGCCCTTTACCAAAGTTGTCATTGCTATCTCTCTTTACATCGTGCTGAAGGTTTTGGCCGAGGAATTGCCGAGGCTTTGCTCCTAGGGGTACATGTCATCACTACAGGCTATTCTGGCAATCTGGACTTTTGCAAATCTCAAGGGGTAGACTTAGTATCCTTTCAACTGATGGAGGTAGGCAAAGGTCAATATCCCTTTGGGGAAAACCAAACGTGGGCCAATCCAAACATCTCGCATGCAGCGCAGTTGATGCGCAATTTTTTTGATGCCCCAAGGTCACCATCGACTTTAACGACAATTTCTCGATTCTCGCCAACCCAAGTCGGGCGACGTTACCGATCTCGCCTAAAAGAGATTTATAAACTTTATGAATGAGTTTGCTTGCCATCTTAGTAGCGCCCTTTCTTCTTTTCTTACCTCAAAGCAGAACAAGAAAATCTAATCAATGCGTAAAAATATCTTTTTACTAGGCGATTTTCCCTCTGCTACTCAAGCCTATTTTTTAGCCCCTCTTTTTCCAAAAGGTCTCCATACCCATTGGTGGAATATCTCCTTTGCCCTCCATGAGTATCGCTTACTAGAAAAAGTGCAATCAGGCGATACAGTATTGGTATGCCGCTATCTATCTTGGCGTCTAATAGGCTTATTAAAACAATTACAAGCCCTAGAGGTTGAGCTCATTTATTTTATGGATGATGATCTTTTGGATTACAGGGTGCTAAAGGGCTTGCCACTAATGTACGCCTGGCGACTTTGGTCCAAGGCAACAGTAAAAAAACTGTGGATAGCCCAATTATTTTCCCAGCTATGGGTATCAAGCCCAATCCTCGCGGCAAAATATACCTCGCAATTTCCCCACATACAAATAAAAACCTTATGTCCCGTAGCACAAGAGAATCTGCTGCATCAAGCTCATCCTACTGAGAAAAAAAACTTTTCTATCGTCAACATTGCCTATCACGCTACCTGGTCTCATAAAAAAGAAATGCAATGGCTTGCGCCTATCTTAGCCAAGATTCAAAAACAATTTAGCTCTACCCAAATCACAATTTTTGGCGATCAACGGGCAAAACCTATTTTTCAAAACATCCCCCGATTAACTCTGCATCAACCTTTAGAGTGGGCAGAATATTTGCACTATACCCAATCGCAAACCGTAGATATTGGACTAGCCCCCCTCCTTTTAACTTCTTTTAATTTTGGTCGTAGCCCCACCAAATTTTTTGACTACTCCAGAACGCAAGCAGTGGGAATTTATTCAACAGGTCCTGTATATGAAAGGGTCGTAAGCCATGAAGTCAATGGTTTATTGGTGGAAAATGATCCTGAGAAATGGTTTGAAAAAATCGCATTATTAATTGAAAATGAACCCATGAGGAAAAAGATGGCGCAATGCGCTTGGCAAACTGTTTTAGAAAACAGCGCATCATCGACTGCTCTTTATGACTAATAAACCGCTTTTTGTCTTTTTTTCCAGTGGCATGGCCAAGATACAAAGCCTTCGGTACTTTTTCCCTGAAGGCGCTCTTGCTTACCGCTCTGCCTTGATGAGGTTTGGTCTTTTCTTCTCCCCTTTTTACCCATCCTCTTTTGTACAAAAACAGCCAGATTTAGCTGGGATACTCATTTGGGGGAAAAAGTCCTATTTTAGGATTACCCTAAAAATTGCAAAAAAACTTGGCATCCCTCTTGTTTGTATCGAGGATGGATTCTTAAGATCTGTAAAGCCAGCAGATCCCTTTCCCCTGTCTGTAGTCCTTGATCGCCAGGGGATTTACTATGATGCCAGCATCCCTTGCGAATTAGAGCAGGTGCTAATGCAACCTCTAACTGATGAGCAAATTTTGCGAGCACGCTCGATTGAACATCTGTGGCGAAAACAAAACCTCTCCAAGTACAACGATGCTCCCAATATCACCCAAGCCCAGCTTTCTCAATACACACAAGACAAACCATTTTTGCTCTTAATTGATCAAACCGTAGGAGATCAGTCTGTTAAGTCTGGATGGGCTAGCAAAAGTAGTTTTGAAAAAATGCTTAAGAGTGCCCTTGAGCAACAAGAAATTGAAAAAATTTTGATCAAAACACATCCCGAGGTTATGAGCGGGAAAAAAACAGGCTATTTAACTTCCAGCCCGCTGCTAAGGCACCCCCGTATTAGCATTATCAAACAGTCTGTGCATCTACCTTCACTGCTTTGTCAAGCTAGCGCCCTGTATACCGTCACATCCCAGTGTGGGTTTGAGGCTTTACTTTGGGACCTTCCAGTGCATACCTTTGGGATGCCTTTTTATGCCGGCTGGGGATTAACCATTGACCACCTCACACCTCCCAACCGAAGAAAACCGATTAGCAAAGAGCAATTGATATATGCCTCTTTAGTCTCTTATCCTCGCTATTTAGACCCAGAAACTTTAGAACTTTGCGCGGTTGAGAATGCGATGATCTACTTGGGACTACAGCGCAAAGAACGTGAACGTTTTGAAGCGCCACTATTAGCACCCCACTTTAGCAAACATAAACTCCACCATTTAAAGCGCTTTACCCAAGGTGCTACTTGGGCTCTGGCAGAACAAGGCTTGATGCAAACCATCCCAACAATTTCCCTGGTCTGGGGTACTCTTAATAAACCCATTACGCTTGGCTCAACAAGTCGGCAAGTTCAAGTAGAAGACGGATTTATACGCTCTATTGGACTAGGGGCGATGTTAGCCAAACCCTATTCTTGGGTCTTTGATAGTACGGGCATGTACTATGATGCCACCCGGCCAAGTGATCTAGAGCTACTCCTACAAAACCACCACTTTTCACCATCCCTACTAAATCGGGCAGATCAATTACAAGAGATGATTGTGCGTCTTGGTCTGACTAAATACAATCAAGTTCAGCTAGGCCTTACAGAAAATGCACAAAAACTTTCCTACTTTACCGATACCCTTCAGGCTGGAAGAATAAAAGGGAAAAAAATTGCTTTAGTCATTGGGCAAGTCGAAACTGATGCCTCGATCCGTTTAGGGGGCATTGACCTATTTACCAATGAAGCCTTATTAAAAGAAGTGCGTCATCTACACCCTGATGCTCTCATTGTCTATAAACCGCATCCTGATATTGTCAAAGGTCTTCGGCAGCTAGGCACAGGGTCACGCATTAATGCTGAGCATTACGATGTTCTCGCCCCTGATCTCAGCCTAGCCTTACTACTAGACTCGATTGATGAGGTCCATACTATTAGCTCATTAAGCGGCCTAGAGGCTCTCCTTCGCAATAAGCGCGTGTATTGCTATGGCATGCCTTTTTATGCTGGTTGGGGCTTAACAATTGATCGCCATCATTGCACTCGCAGGACTCGTTGCTTAAGCATTCCAGAATTGGTAGCGGGTAGCTTACTGCTTTATCCCACTTATCTGCACCCACTTACCAATACCTATTGCACAGCAGAAAGTCTCATCCAAACCCTCGCCGCTATGCGAGATCAAGAAAGCAGGCTAGATCTTAAGTGGTACTCATTGCCTGCGTTTAAATACCATCTTACTTTTAGATTTATGAAGTACTACCATCAACTCAAAGGGATTTGATAGCGGGCTTTTGTGCTTGATTTTGGCATGCTCTCGAACTAGCGAGCAGGGCTACGGTAGCATCGCCCTTCTTGAGCGCCATGCAACGTGTAATGCAGGGCAGCATCAAAATCAGCTGCTGCCACATCGGGGTTTAGGCGCAAATATTCTTCCGGATCAAAATCTGGGGGAATATCCTCTAGATTCAGTGACTCAGTTTCCAAGGGCGCCTTATGTAAGCGCTGCTCTTGCACCCCATGAATCTTATAATGGGAGGCGGCTGATAAGCCAGAATCAGCCACATCTGGATTTAGGCGTAAATAATCAGCCTCCTTAAAATCTTCTGGCAATCCTAAGCCTACAAGATCAACCAAATAGGGAGCAAATAGGGCTTTCTTTTTCCAGAAAAATATCCCCTCATTGCCTCGCTCAATCGAACCATGCACTACATACTCTAAGCCTAAGACATCGGGATTGTTCGCATCTAAAAGCCAATGCAAAACATGGCAATGCAATAACTTCATGATCCCATCAGGTAAAAAATCGCTGTGCCCAATTAAGCTCTCATAAGAAACGCAATTACCAATGCGTTGCAAGCAGGCATACCCAACCAGCTTAGGCACCTTGATGGGATTGCCCTCCTGTTGATCAGACTCCTGTGCAAACACACCAATAAAACGCTCCCAATGAAGAGAGCAAGGATTGAAATTGGGAGGAACTTTTTTAAAAAAAGCCTCATGAGGATCGTTAAACAGTAGCCAGCTAGGCCAAATCGGCCCAAAGGATCGAACACCCATGGAGTTCACAATTTCGGACATCTCCTCCAAATGTAAACTCGGATCAAATTCATGCGCCTCATACTGAAGCTTGGTAGCATGTTTAGCATCTCGTATAAAAAAACTAGAGCGTTTGCCCAGCTCTAAACGATAGTCACTAAAGGACGCATAGCGAGTCAGATCGATTGCATGAAGCGTTAACTTTGAATAAAGCGGGGCATCTTCTGTTTGGGCGGAATAAAAGAACTGATCAAAATATCCCCCATAGGTCACAGAAAGGTAGTTACACAAGGGTTCAGAACAGGGGCATCCCAAAGCAAGATCTAGCTTAGCTGCTAGCATTGGACTTTCTACATCAAGATCGTAAGTTGCTAGACGCCTTGTTAATCGATTCTTATAAAAAAAAGGGTCAACCCGAGTGCGATAAAAGCGACCTAGAAGCTGTATCCATTTCATGGACTGATTTTACCGCCTTTTAATTTCCCCCATTCGGTAAATATTTGAAGAGCTCTATTTGTTGATACTCACTTTATTTTTACTAACAATACCGTACAAATCATCAAAAAACCCCCCAAAACTCTTATAATTTAACGGATCCACTTTTTTAAATTACAAACTTCTAACTCCCAATCAATGCCTGATAAGGTGACAAAACTTGCTAATGCCGGCGTACTTACTACGCCACTTAAAAAGCAATCTGTAAAAACAAGAGGCCATCTTCATTGGAGGGATCTTCCTGATTACTCATCTGTACTACTATTACAAGGACCAGTTGGACCTTTTTTCAGAAGACTCAAAACCTATTGGGAACATCGAGGTGCTGTAGTTCATAAGGTTAATTTCAATCCTGGCGATGATTTTTTTTACCCTGCTACTGAGCCTCATACCGTTCAATATCGGCATCGTTTGGAATATTGGGATGCTTTCATTCAATCCTACCTAATAGAGAATCAGATCAAGGCAGTTTTTCTTTTTGGGGATTGTCGAGCAATTCATCAGGATTTGCGCCCTTTATGCCAAGTTTATGGCATTGACTTGTGGGTTTTGGAGGAAGGCTACTATCGCCCGAGATATTTCACTTTAGAGCGCAATGGCGTTAATGCCAAATCCCACTTAAATGAAGTTGATCTGGAGTGGCTATTAAACCCCAGCCCTTCTCCTAAAACGCCCATTGCACCATGTAATGTTTATTCATCCTATCGTTACATGGTGCAATGGGCAATCCTCTATTGGTTAGCCAATATGATTGGATCGTATTCTTATCCTAATTATAATCACCACCGAGAGCTAAACCTGTATCAAGGACTTTGCTGGGCACGGTCATTTATTCGCTATTGGAAGTATCAAATTACCGAACGATCGATAAAAAATCAGTTGCTCACAAAAAGCCATCTAAAGACTTCAACATCGGAATATTTTTTATTCCCTTTGCAAGTTCATGATGACTCGCAAATGCAAAATCATAGCGATTTCCAAAGCGTTGAAGATGTGATTGAAGAAGTGGTTAACTCTTTTTATGACCACCTTTTAAAAATCAAAAAAGGGGGGCGCCCTCAAACAATATTTCTCATCATCAAGCATCACCCGATGAATCGTGGGCACCGTAATTATCAAAATTTCATCACCACTTTATGTCGAGCCTTAGGAATTGAAAATCAAGTTCTTTATATCCATGACATCAAACTTCCTTTGTTATTACCGCTAATTAAAGGGTGCATCACAGTCAACTCCACGCTAGGTTTACAGGCACTTTTTCATGGCGTACCCGTTATCAATTTAGGGCGATCCTTTTACGATAAGCCAGGCATCACCTTTCAAGGTAACTTAGCTCAGTTTTGGCAAAACCCAGGGCTAGTTGATAAAAATACACTGGCACAGTATCGGCAATATGTGATTGAACGCTCGCAAATGGCAGGCTGCCTTTATGACCCCTCCTACAACATCCAGTAACCTCTTTGAGGACTCCGCTCTCACTTGCCTTGTAAATGGGCTTGATCCTTGAGCGTTTTAAAAACTAGGTATTCTCAAACAAAAAAGCACTAACCCTTGATTTATATGAATAAATTACCTTAATGATGCGTTTTCCTCTAAAATCATCAACAGATTTTTATCAAAATTTTGACCTTACACACCCATCTTCAATTCGGTGGCAACATGAACGATGCCATTGTGGTGTTCAGGACATGATATTGATCATTTAGCACCTCTTTTGATTGCCCCAAGACTCATTATGCGTATATTTTTACTCCCCCCAGTCCTCCTTACCTTAGCAATCTTGAGTGGATGCGCACCATTTCAGGGCTGGCTACCTGGCTCAGGAGCCCTGACTTCCGACATTAATACCCCCCCTCCTGCTTTAGAAAGTAACCCTAATGCACCGACTGTACAGTTAGTTGAAGTTACCCCCAACTTAACCCAACAGCTGATGGGCTCTTTAAAAATTACTAATTTTTCCCATATTTTTCAAAGACTTACCAATACAACCAAAAATTCAGAAGCGTTAGTAGGTCCAGGCGATGCACTTGAGGTCAATATTTGGGAAGCATCGCCACCCATGCTTTTTGGAAGCTCCTCTAGCGCCAATGTTTCCATTGTCAATTCCTCAAGCTCTAAAGCGACAACCCTGCCAATACAGGTGGTAAACCGGGATGGCAAAATTAATATTCCGTTTGCCGGCAATATTCAAGCTGCTGGTAAAACAACAGAACAAATTGCCAATGAGACGGTGCGAGCCCTTAATGGAAAGGCCAATTTCCCTCAAGTGATTGTCCGCTTAACGAGTAACCCCACCGCCAATGTCACCGTAGTAGGGGAAGTAAACAACAGTACTTTGGTTGCCTTGAGCCCCAAACAAGAAAAATTACTCGATGCGATTGCCTTGGCTGGCGGAGTAAAGCAGCCCGTCAATAAAACTACAGTGCAGCTTGCACGAGGTAATAAGGCAGCATCCATGTCCCTAGAAACCATCATCAAGGATCCCGCGCAAAATGTATCTCTTATGCCCGGGGATGTTATTACGGCTTATTTCCAACCTTTTAGCTTTACTGCCATGGGGGCAACCAGCAATAATCAAGAAGTGCAATTTGAAGGGCAAGGCATTTCTCTGGCGCAAGCACTTGCCAGAGTGGGTGGTGTGCAAGATCAACGCGCTGACCCCAAGGGTGTATTCCTCTTTCGCTTTGAAGACCCTACCGCACTACCCTCTGAGTACACTCATGGGGTCAAAACAGCTGATGGCAAAATTCCCGTAATTTACCGTATGAATCTAGCCGATCCTGTTGCCTTTTTAACAGCGCAACAATTCCCGATGAACAATAAAGATGTTTTGTATGTCTCTAATGCTTCATCTGTGGAGTTGCAAAAATTCTTAAACATCCTCGTCTCTGCAATTTACCCCGTTGTTAACGTAGGCAATATTTCTAGAGGATATTAATATTTGAGGGTTTTTTGTGGAGGTTGGAGGGTTGAGGCTAGCCAACTAAAACTAAGTAAAGCACAGATCGAAACCAAGCTTATGTTATTAACCCTAAGCCCTACTAACTCTTATATATAATTAAAGTGATTTTTTAAATTCAACGGAGATTTTCATGAAGCGCTTTGCCAAAATTACTGCAGCTCTGATTACTGTTGGGGTTTTTACTGGATGCTCTTCAATGGTTGCCTTTAAGTCTGTGCCCCCTGGCGCAACTGTGACCTGTGATGGTTGTCGTGGTTGGGGTGACCATGATGATAAAACCCCAATTGGCGTGACGCCATTTGATTTTAAGGTATCAGATAAAGCAGGGTGGTTTAGTAAATATAACTTTACCGCCGTAAAAGAAGGTTATAAGCCAGCTACACAAACCGTAGAGGAAAAGACTCCCATTGATGGAGTATCTTTTGCTTTTTTTCCCAAAGAAATTAACTTTGACTTACAACAGTAAGTTTCTGTAATTCTCAATTGAGGAGCTTTTACCTCTTGACCACCAATAAAGCCCTTTGATAAGGGCTTTATTTATGATGGCTCCTATTATGAGGCTAAACCAAAGCCTCAGATCTATCTGGCTACGTGACTCTTTCATGGGCACTTAAAGGCATTTGCTTTAAGCTAGAGGCATGACCGATTTTTGTCCCCATTATCCCAAACCGCATGCACAAAAAATTTCGCTTTTAAAGATGTTTTTTGGCAAGCAGCGTTCTTGGTTGGATGGTTTATATGAGCGCAGCTACTCAATGTATATGGGTGAGTTCAAGCTTCCTGGTCTGCATTTGTATATGGTAAATGAACCGGCTTTAGTCAAAGAGATCCTCTGTGAACGAGAGGTCGAATTTCCTAAGCACGAGTTATTAGATGAGTCCTTAAGGGATTTATTAGGAAAAAGTATTTTTACTACAAATGGCTCTGCGTGGGAGCGCCAAAGACGCATGATGGAACCAGCCTTTTCCACTCAAGGGCTGGGTAATTCAGAAACGCCAATGCAAGAGGCGGCACAAGATTTTTTAAAGCAATTGCATGACTTAAAAGACTGCACCCCCATCAATGTAGAACATCTCCTGTCTCATGTAACAGCCGATATTATTTTTCGCACTATTTTTTCTCAACCCTTAGAGGGCAAACAGTCGGAAGAATTACTTCAGGCATTTGCAAAATACCAATCCCTAGTCCCTAAATTAGCTCTTCCTAAAATTTTCAATGTATCTTTCTTGCGATCACCAAAATCGAAACGCGAAAGCGAAAAAGCTGCTCACACTATTCGCAATACCTTAGAGAAATTAATCGCGCCACGCTTTTACGAATACCAAAAAACTGGAAGTACTCGGGCAGACATTTTAGGGGCTTTTTTACAGGCTCGCGATCCACTTGATGGGAGCGCCTTTAAACAATCAGAATTACTCGATCAAGTGTGTATGCTGTTTTTGGCTGGACATGAAACTTCTGCAAGCGCATTATCTTGGTGCTGGTATTTATTGGCCAATAGCCCTCAGATTCAAGAGCGTTTACACAAAGAACTCTCTACCCTAGCCTCCTCTTCAAATACCTTGGCAGTTAAGGAGCTTTTAAAATTAGAACTGCTGCGCAATGTATTTCGTGAGGCCTTGCGCTTGTTCCCCCCAGTGGGATTTGTTGCACGTCAAACTACCCATTCAGAATGCCTACGTGATAAGCAACTAAAAAAAGGGGTTGCAGTACTGATTGCCCCGTGGCTTATTCAGCGTCATCGCCTTTATTGGCCTAAGCCAGACGCCTTTGATCCTGATCGCTATAGCCGAAAAGATCAGGACTATGAAAAAAATCGTGCTGCTTTGCGCGATGCTTACCTGCCTTTTGGCAAAGGCGCACGAGCTTGTATTGGTAATGCTTTTGCGATACAAGAAGCGATGTTACTGTTGGCGCTCACTGTGCGCAACTTTCAGATTTTACCAGCGCCCAATCATACCCCTATGCCAGTAGGAAGACTGACGATTCGCTCTGAAAACGGAATCTGGCTTATGCTAACCCCTCGCAGATTAGATACATGACCGCTTTTGTTCATCAGCGCCATGTACTCTACTTCACTGGATTTGACCCTAAAGGGCCGGCTCATTACCATCGCCTCTATGAGCAGCAAGCTCAGCTTCAAAGCAGCCTAAAAGGCTATCGTATTACGGTGGGATCACGAAATAATCACTCAATCTCCTCAACGACTTGGAATGTACATTTTCACATGCCAACAGAAAATGTGAGCATCAATACTTGCTATGAGTTTGCTCGTTGGGATGATGTGGTACGCCATCACTGGACAAAACACTACTGGCAGGTTGCTAGAAATACTTTGAAAACTTCTTGGGATTACGCGCGTCAAGGGATAGCCTGGCATTTTTTAAAAAAAAATTGGCCTGCCTTTTTAGCGCTATTCATGCCCGCTAGCCTTTTGGTGCTAGCCATTGTCTTTACAGGATTTGGAATAGCTTTTGCTGCAAAGGAAAGCTTACAGGGCATCAATCTAGGTGTTTGCGTTTTAGCACTCATCCTGTGGATTTGCAGTATCTTACTGGTGCTTGGTATTTTTGAAAATCGCTTTCATATGAGCTGGCTAATGCGCAGCTTTCACTTTACGCGAGAAAATATACTAGGGCGAGCTCCTGACTTACAAGAACGTCTAGACCTACTGGCTGAGCACATTGCACATTTAGTCACCACCTCAAAAGCTGATGAAATTTTATTAGTAGGCCATAGTACTGGAGGGGGTATGGCTGTAAGTGCCCTAGCGCGTGCTTGGGAGCGCCATCAGGAAAAAATTTCTCCAGAATCCTGGAGTAAAGTCTCACTTCTTACCCTGGGCCAATGGTTTCCTTTGCTTTCTCTTATGCGTGAAGCAGCTCCAATGCGTCATGAATTATTAATAGTCGCAAAACATTTTCATGCTCAATGGGTAGATATTAGTGCGCCAGCAGATGGTTGCTGCACTGCCTTAGTCGATCCTTTAGATGCTGTACGCTCGCTCGAGCTTCTAGAATGTCCAAGTCCAAAATTACTCTCGCCACGTTTTCAAAAGATGTTTTCTCCAAAAGACTATCGAGCACTAAAGCGTGATCGCTTTCGCTTGCACTTTCAATATTTAATGGCTAGCCCCATTGCAGAACTGTATGACTATTTTTTTATCACGGCAGGCCCGCAAAGATTAGCTAGCATTTTTGCTGACCAATCTTCAGTTGTCGATTTTAAGGGATTAAATTTTCCTTTGTTCAGAAAGTGCCGCTAATTAATTTTCAATATCGATGAGCGAACACTGTAAAACCCCAAAAGAACTTTGTTTTACCATCATCGCCCTAGGAAGTGCGGGTGATATATATCCTTTATTAGCGATTGCGATTTCCTTAAAACAGTCGGGCTATAACGTTGCTTTTTTAAGCTCCCCTGAAATGGCTACTCAGGCTCAAAAATATAACCTGCCCTTTTACCCCATTTGCTCAGCGGAAGATCTTGAGCGAACCCTCTCTCATCCGCGCCTATGGGAAGCTCGTGCAGGTCTGGGAGTTTTATGGCGTTACTTGGGCGTGCCAGCTTTAAAGCCAACACTAACACTACTCAAACTTCGACTTTTAAGCCATCCACAAGCAACTCATATCGTGCTAGCTTCAGCGATTGCCCTAGGGGCTCGCATAGCACGGGAAATTTATCATTTTCACCTCATTACAGCGTATACCTCACCAGCTAATTTGCGACAAATTGAAGGACCTTTTTTTATAGGGGATGTCGCTATCCCCACTTGGTTTCCCCGCAAATTCAAATCTTTTATCTGGCAGCTATTAGATCGCCATAAACTTGATCCCATGATACGCACAGGCATAGAAAAAGTACGCCAAGAAATGAAATTATCACCTTTGAAAGGTGGGTATTTAAAAAATTGGATGCACTCTCCTGATACTGGGATAGCTTTATGGCCCCGCTGGTTTGATCAAACCAAACACTTTGGCCAGTATCAGGCTCCCCTGCAAACTGGTTTTATTTTTCTAGACTTGCCAGAAGACCTATCTTTAGACCAAACCCTTTCGCAAAGCCTTGAAAATTTTTTGGCCACAGGGCCTTCCCCAATTGTATGGATGCCAGGCTCGGCCGTGCGTGATCCGCAGGCCTTTTTCGAAAAAGCGGTTAAGGTCAGTCAATCTCTTGGATGCCGCGCATTACTCTTAACTAGCGACATTCATTACCAACCCACCAATCTTCCCCGGGGATGCCTCGTTCATCCTTTAGTTTCTTTTACGCAATTACTACCAAGATGCCAAGCCTTGGTCCATCATGGAGGGATTGGGAGCGCAGCAGCAGCAATACGAGCTGGAATTCCACAGCTCATTATCGCCTCGGCCTTTGATCAATTTTTCAATGGGCATCGAATTGAGGTATTAAAACTAGGGGTATGGTGTAAAAGTACTCAAGCTAATTCCGTAATGCTGGAAAAAAAATTACTGCAAGCATTAAAGCTGTCACAACAGGAAATTCATTTCTTCCAAAACCTACTTTTAAAGACTGATGTCCTTGATTTAACCTGCAATGTTATAAAAAACCCACTCTGAATACCCAAACCTAATAGATTTGAGATCTGATGATTTTTAGATGTTAAATTTGCATTAATCCAGTAAGGCTGATAATCATCAGGCCATCCTGATCATCGGTAATGTGAAAATTGAGGGTAGCATAGATCTTGGAGTAGAGTTTTCGAATAGAATCTGCTTTCATAGTAACTTGAAAACAGTTGGAGTTTACGATTGGCCTCACGACTTCGCAAGAACTTTTGACTAACCATACTTCTTGAGTTTTATGGGAGAGTTGAGCCCAATGATGTAAATACACTATTGAAAGTTGCGAAGTAAATTCAAGGGCCGTGATAAAAGATAAATGAAAAGTTGAATCCGCAATTTTTGGCACATAATAATTTTTCATAAAAATGGTGGTAGATAAAATATTTTTATCAATGCAAATATCACCCAATATCCATTCTTCATGCTTTTTTTCGCCACTCAAATAGGGAGAGGTGATATTTTCATAGTCACTTGGACGAAGCTTTGTAAAGTTGGTATTTTTAGGCGGCATTTTTATTATCGTAGTAATTGAAAAAACCAATAAGGTATGAGTAATTTATTAATTGATTATTTAATATTTAGATCAAAATTAGAGCCTGAGGCTATTGCCATTAAAGCATATGACGAAGAAATTACCTTTCGTCAGTTATATATTTTGACAAAAAAAATAGCAAATAAATTACAAGAAATCGGTGTTAGGGTAGGTCAACATATTAGTACTTCGATCCATGATCGCAAACTTGATTGGTTAATTACGCTAGCACTGTTTCATGAAGGAGCGATCACTTGTTCGACCCATTTAGATTTTTCATTAAATCTAGGATTTGAGTTTGCATGGCACATTACAGATAACCCATCAAATCCTTTACATAGTTCAATTATCACCATTAATTCTGACTGGATTAATCAGGCCATTCGCGGATCAGCTGAATGTGAAGTAAAACAATATGAATGTGATAGTAGCGTGATAAGGCTTGTACTCACAAGCGGTACTGAGGGCATTAGAAAAGCTGTAGGTTTAAGTTATCCGATGCTTTTAGGTCGATTTAATCAGCGGAATGTTGCCTTTTCCAAGCTTGGTCAAGAGGTAACAATGCTACCGATGGGCTCAATCAGTGGAGATAATTCAGCATTTCACTCTCTTTTTTCTGGGATGCCATTTGTTTGCCTTGAAAGGCTCCAGGATATTTGTGATTACATCAATAGTCACTCGATTGGATTTTTAAGTGGCTCCCCCAATCAACTTTTAGCACTAGTTAAATTTATCCGGAGCCACAAAATTGATCTAAAAAAAGTGAAGGCCGTAGCTAGCGGTGGCGGCTTAACCAGCACATACCTATACCAAAATATTATTGAATTACTTGGTGATAAATTCATTAATTACTATGGCTCAAGTGAAGCTGGTGGCTGCACAATGATGATTTCATCTACGCAAAATCTTCAATCACTGATGCCTGGATATGCTTTTCCAAATGTTGAGATTGAAATCGTCAATGATGCACATGAGCCTCTTGCCCCAAACGCGATGGGAAGCATCCGCATCAAAACACCCTATATGACGCATGAATACTACTGCAATCCACAAGCTACTGCTCGCTCATTTAAAAACGGTTGGTTCTACCCTGGGGACCAAGGCTACTTAATGCAAGACGGGCAGCTCATCCTTGTGGGAAGATCTTCTGAACTCATAAATCGAGGTGGAGTCAAGATTGATCCCGCCTCCATCGATCACGCTTTATTGGAATGCGAAGGAGTGGAAGATGCGGCTGTTTTTAGCTTGGAAAACCATGGTATTTTAGATATGGCTGCTGCTATAGTTGCCACAGAAAAATTTGACATCAAGACCTTACAACAAGAGTGCTTGAATAAACTGGGGGTCCATCGAACCCCATTTGCATTTTATAAGGTTGATCGTATTCTACGAAATCACATGGGTAAAGTAATGCGTTCTCAAATCAGCCAACGAGTAGTTAAATTTATTGAACATAATAAAAAATAATTATTAGCTGACTTAAAAGATTATCCTTTTTCAAGATTTTCGAAACTCCCCATAAAAAAACACCGCCCTTTTGGAGCGGTGTTTCAAATTAATACTTATTAGGATTTACCACCTTACTACCGCCCCACGATACTCTGTGGGGCCAAGGTATTAACCGTGTAAAGACAATACGCCTGCAGTAGCAGTAGAAGTTGCTGTTACTGTTGTGCCAACTAAATGCACGATTGTATCGTTTACACCGTTGTACTCCACTAAGTAAGTAGAGCCGTTGTACGAAGTGCTTACTACTTCATGACCAGCACCAGCATTAGCGGCATTGGCAACTTGAATTGCGCTATACAAGTAGTTGTTCAGGTTAGTAGAGCCACCACCGTATTGGTTGGTAAATTCACCAGCAGTGAGAACATGAACTGCACCAGTTGCTAAAGAATCAGCTGCAAAGGTAATGCTATCGGATCCTGTTAAAGCAGTACCAGAATTCAAACCTGTAATCGTTGCATAACCGCTAAATGTACCAGCAACGGTATCTACTGTCTGAGCATAACCAACACCAACGCTATCAGCTACTGTGAGAGCATGAGCACCCAAAGTCACAGTAGCTTTGCTTGACTCGCCAGTACTTGTAAATACAGAGACAGTGTCTGAACCGGTACCTAATGTGATGTTCACTGTACCAACACCTGCATCAAATACCGTATCGTCACCATTACCAAGGGTTACTGTATCGGTTTTGCCTGCTGCAGCGCCACCATCAGCAGTAGCACCATGCTGACCATTGTATGCAGTACCAACAATCACTTCAGCATTATCAGTTGCACCATTGACAGTAATACCAGTGGTGACGCCAGATGCCTGAGCGTAAGTGCCGTCTGGATAGACATCAAATGCTACATCACCATTTAAGGTGAGATTGGCAAGACTTGTGCCATCGACCGAAGCAATTCCAAAAGCCCCGGTGCCAGTATTGTTAATGGTCAAGTTAGATAAGATGGAATGATGATTGCCAGCGGTGTCATATAGAGAATCAATTCCGCTATTGTGAGCAGCCTGATCAGTATTGATGGTCAATGAAGTGACGTGGGTTGCAATACCAGCGTCCGCACCAACTCCTAGAAAAACGATGCCACCACTTAAGGTGGTATTTGTTCCCGTCAGATTCAAGGTCGTTAAGTTTTGCGCAATCATGCCACTATCAGCGAACCCTAAAATATTGCTCGCCGTCCTATCATTTGCAATAGTTAGGGTGGTTGCATTGTCAGTAAAGGGCCCTGCGATTTCTAAACTGGCATTACCAGTTACTGTCAAGGTTTGAAGATTGGCATCGTTCAGAATGTTGATAGTGTTGTAATCTGTATTCAATGCAGCGTTTGATGCAACGCTAACAGTTGCAATACCTAAAGCAAGACTATCTTGCAAAGTTAACGAATGGGCTGCCGCAAAACCGGTTGTCTTAGCAGATCCGATAGTGATCGCTACAGAATCCGTATTACCTGTTGTATCAGCAGTTTGATAAACCACTGTTGGATCCAAGCTCGGTTGTACACCTTGAGCACCAGAATCAAAGGCCAGCGTTGTACCAGAAGCAGCGCCTAAGAAGGTGTAGCTTGTACCTAAAGCAACGTTTGATGAAAGGATATCAATACCAGTTACGTCTTGAATAATTGCACCGGCGCCTGACAATTGATAGACGTTCGCACCAGATACAGCAGCACCTACACCAAGGATATGAAAGCCAGAAATATTGGCACCAGAGTTAGGGGGAGTAAATGTGCTAGCAGCAGCATCCAAAATGATTTCAGAAGCAGCGTTACCGTCACCAGTAATTGCAGCCATGGCATCGCCATCGATAGAAACAACTTGGACACCAGTTGCAGCGCCGCCAACAAATGAATCAGCAGTATGTACAACGTTGTTAAATTTGACAGTAACAGCGCCTGAGCTTGTGTCAGTAACGGTAACAGCGTTGCTAGCATCAATGAAATAGGTATCAATAAAGCCTGCAGCGCCAGAAACAGTGCTTCATCTATATCGTGAGTGACAAAAACTACTGTTGTATTTTCAACTTGCCGGATTGAATTTAATAATTCTTGCATAGTCAATCTCGTTTGTGCATCTAGAGCTCCAAATGGCTCATCCATAAGCAATACCTCTGGATTGGATATCCAGGCTCTTGCTAATGCCACTCGCTGCCTCATTCCTCCAGAAAGCTGCCAAGGCATATGGTTACTAAATTCTCTTAACCCCACCAAATCAATAAAGTGTTTTGCTGTTTTGATGTAAGCATCTTTCTTAGCATGAGCTATCCGCCGAATCATTTGCTACCATCAAATTTGAATTGTTTTTTGATGTCGTGTATTGATTAATTTGCTGCAAGCAGTTATTTACCTGGGTTTTAGAGTTATCCAATAGAGATATTGGGATTAAATCAGGATCTACAGATTTCAGAATACTGTCGACATAAGAAAATATTTTTCTTAATCTTGCCACCTCCTCTGCTGTAGCTGCATCTGTTGGGTCATCTATAGCTATCTGTGAAATAGCTTCATTTAGCTGATTCCAAACCTCATGAAACTGATGAGACTTAAATGCG
>Ga0364908_10168_pt1 | contig 22688 bp, 24 predicted proteins | sample ExccelJu500002D4_2_FD_206965 | JGI IMG/M metagenome (GOLD analysis project Ga0364908, IMG submission 206965) | Enriched cells from Trout Bog Lake Hypolimnion, Wisconsin, USA - BchlTB.July02.5000.02.D4 | ecosystem: Environmental > Aquatic > Freshwater > Lake > Hypolimnion/Profundal zone | place...
AGGGAATGCCGAAACGGCTCAAAAGCTCCTTGCGATACACCGAAGTCGATGCCAGGATCAACTTGGGGTTTATAGAATTGCCCATACTCAAACTTACCTTCATTTAGACTGATGTCATGAATCGTAATCAAGTTTTACCTCAAGTGGTCTTATCTAGCGAACCCAATGCGTTGCGCAAAATCGATTTTTGCGCTCCCCAGACCTATCAGGGGTCAGGATTTTTACCAATCAAAGCCCTAGCCCGAGTGGCTGAGGAGGTTTCTGAGATTGCTGAAGGGGATGGTTTTACTTGGTCAGTTCAGAGTCGCTTTACCCATTCGCCCGGAAGCGAGCCTAAGCCGATTTTGGATTTAAGCCTGAATGGGAAGTTGCATTTGATCTGTCAGCGTTGTCTTAAGCCTTTTGCTGTGGATCTAGTTGAAAAGCGCCAATTTCTGCTGCTAGCAAGCGAGGCAGACGCAGATGCCTATCCGATTGAGGATGATGAACTAGAGCCCTTGGTAGCCTCCCAGCACTTTGACTTACTTGAAACCATTGAGGATGAAATTCTGCTTTCCTTGCCTTTAATTCCAAAGCATACCGAGGGAGTTTGTCAGGCTCATCTGTCCTATGGTGACGCCAATGAGACAGAGGGAGGCCCTGCTGAAAAGCGAGAAAATCCCTTTAACATATTGAAAAATATGAAGAAAAGTTCCTAAGGAGGACCTTGTGGTGAAGGGTGTCTTGATGGCAAATTGCCAATAAATCAAGCATTTAGGGGGTTTTCTATGCTAGAATATCGCCTTGCTTAGGAGTTCAATATGGCCGTCCAACAGAATAAAAAATCACCTTCCAAACGTGGCATGCACCGTGCACACGATTTCTTGTCCGCACCTGCTACGGCTGTAGAAGCCACCACAGGCGAGGCGCATTTACGTCACCACATTTCGCCAAATGGCTACTACCGTGGTCGTAAGGTTGTTAAAACTAAAAACGACTAATTTTTTAGTCTTAAAAGATCGAAGCGGCTCTCTTTAAAGCCGCTTTTTTCTTGAACATACTCAATTGCAGTATTCAATCAGCTTATGAGAGTCACTCTCGCTATTGATGCCATGGGCGGAGACCATGGGGTCGTGGTTACCGTTCCCGCTTGCTGCGATTTCCTTGAAAAACACCCTGAGGTCAGAATCTCCTTAGTTGGAGACTCTGAGCAGCTGAGGCTCGCCTTAAAACCCTATTCCAAAACGCTTTTAGAGCAGATTCAAATTGTTCCTGCAAGCGAAGTTGTTTTGATGGACGACCCTATCGAAGTGGCCTTGCGCCGTAAAAAAGATTCTTCGATGCGTGTCGCAATCGAGCAAGTGAAGGAAGGTTTGGCCGACGCTGTGATTTCATCTGGAAACACGGGCGCTTTGATGGCGATCTCTCGTTATGTACTGAAAACGCTCGATGGAGTAGACCGTCCCGCTATCGCCACTGCAATTCCTAATGAGTTGGGGCGCGGTACGACGATGCTGGATTTAGGTGCGAACGCTGATTGTGAGCCTATGCATTTATTGCAGTTCGCGCAAATGGCGAGCGTGATGGTTCAAGTGGTTGACGGCAAAGATCGTCCCTCCATAGGGCTGCTGAATATTGGCGAAGAAGTCATTAAAGGTAATGAGGTAGTTAAACAAACCGCTGAACTTTTGCGTGCAAGCAAGCTGAATTTCTATGGCAACGTTGAAGGTAACGACATCTTTAAAGGCACAACCGACATCGTGGTATGTGATGGCTTTGTTGGTAATGTGGTTCTGAAGGCGAGTGAAGGCTTGGCTAAGATGATGAGCGGCTTGATTCGTGAGGAGTTTAATCGCTCACTCATGACCAAAATCATGGCGATCTGTGCCATGGTGCCTTTGCTGAGAGTTCGTAAGCGCGTAGATCATCGACGCTATAACGGTGCTGTATTGTTAGGTTTGCGCGGTTGCGTGATCAAAAGTCATGGCTCAGCCGACCGGTTTGCCTTTGGTTTTGCTTTAGATCGCGCACATGAGGCAGCGAAGAATAAGATGGTAGAAAGAATTGCACAGGACTTTGTGGCGGAGACTAAAGCATGAGTATGTATTCTCGGGTGGCAGGAACCGGCAGTTATCTGCCAGCACAACGCCTGACCAATCAAGATCTGGTTGAGCGCTTGGCAAAGAGCGGAGTAGAAACGAGTGATGAATGGATTTTTACCCGCAGTGGAATTTCTGCGCGTCACTTTGCTGCTGATAATGAACTCACTAGCGATCTTGCAGTCAAAGCAGCGCAGGCTGCTTTAGAAAGTGCTAAGAGCTCTGCTCAAGAAATCGATCTCATTATTTTGGCTACATCTACCCCTGATCATCTGGGTGGATTCCCAAGCACGGCTTGCGTGGTTCAGGATAAGCTAGGTGCACACAACCAATGTGCTGCTTTCGATGTGCAAGCAGTGTGTGCAGGTTTTTCTTATGCATTGGCGATAGCTGATGCTTTTATTCGGACGGGCACTTACAAAAAAGTGTTAGTCATCGGCGCAGAAACCTTCTCTCGTATTTTGGATTTCAACGATCGCACGACTTGTGTGCTCTTTGGCGATGGCGCTGGTGCAGTAGTACTTGAAGCTTCTTCAGAGCCAGGAATTCTATCGAGTGCTTTACATGCAGACGGTAGTCAACGTGACATTCTGTGCGTGCCAGGCAGAGCGGTTCGAGGTGGGGTTGAGGGTTCAGCCTTTATGACTATGGATGGTCAGGCGGTATTCAAATTGGCCGTTAAGGTGCTTGAGCAAGTTGCCATCGAGGCTATCGACAAAGCAGGACTCAAGCCAGAGCAAATCGACTGGTTGGTACCACATCAAGCCAACATTCGGATCATGGAAGGCACGGCCCGCAAGATGGCTATGTCGATGGATAAAGTGATTGTCACAGTGCATGAGCACGGTAATACTTCTGCTGCCTCCATACCGCTTGCATTAGATGCTGGTGTACGTTCTGGTCAAATACAGCGAGGCCAACATTTATTATTAGAGGGTGTCGGCGGCGGTTTCGCTTGGGGCGCAGTCGTTCTTAAATACTAAATTTCCATACATCGATTGATCAAATGACTTTTGCATTCATTTTCCCTGGCCAAGGCTCTCAATCGGTCGGTATGTTAAACACCATTGCGCATCGCCCTGAGGTGAAGGCCCTTTTGCAAGAGGCCTCAGATGCTTTAGGTGAGGATGTGGCTCAACTGATTGCTGAAGGTCCTGCACCGGAATTGTCTTTAACCACCAATACCCAACCCGTTATGTTGACGGCTGGGCTAGCGTTCTATCGCGCTTGGTTAGCAGAGGGCGGCTCTGCGCCCACCATCATGGCGGGTCACAGCTTGGGTGAGTACTCTGCCTTAGTTGCTGCTGGCGTCATTGCATTCAAAGATGCAGTGCCCTTGGTGCGCTTCCGTGCTGAAGCAATGCAGACTGCGGTACCAGTGGGTACCGGTGGTATGGCGGCAATTTTGGGTCTGGATGATGAGATCGTAAAGCAGGTTTGTACTGAGGCTAGTAAAGCCTCTGGCCAGATAGTCGAGGCTGTGAATTTCAATGCCCCTGGGCAAGTGGTGATTGCAGGTTCAAGTGACGCTGTAACGAAGGCCTGTGAGCTCTTGAAGGCGGCTGGCGCTAAGCGTGCCTTGCCATTGCCAGTTTCTGCGCCGTTTCATTCTTCACTCCTGCAACCAGCCTCCGAAAAATTACAGACCTATTTGAGTGGTGTTGTTTTCAATACCCCAAGCATCTCTGTTGTGAATAACGTAGATGTCCAAGTCTTAAACGATCCTGTCGCCATTAAGGATGCCTTGGTGCGCCAGGCGGCTCGACCGGTTCGCTGGCACGAAACCATCAATCTGATGGCCAATCAGGGCATCACTCAGGTAATTGAATGTGGCCCTGGAAAAGTATTGGCTGGTTTGGCCAAGCGGATTAATGATCAAGTCACCGGTCTGCCGATGTTTGATGAAGACAGCTTGCAAGAAGCATTAAAGAGTGTGAAATAAACTACTAGTGGACCATTGATTGCGGAATATAAAAGAATATGAATCTTGATCTCAACGGAAAAATTGCTTTAGTAACTGGAGCGTCGCGTGGTATTGGCCAAGCGATTGCGGATGCCTTAATGCAGTCTGGTGCCAAGGTGATCGGTACAGCTACGACTGAGGCGGGAGCTCAGGCGATTGATGCCCGTCTGAAGTCCAATGGTGGTAAGGGCATGGCTCTGAATGTGACTGATTCAAAGGCTTGCGAAGAGATCATTGATTTGATTGTTAAAGAATTTGGTGGGATCGATGTATTGGTTAACAACGCTGGCATTACCAAAGACCAATTAGCGATGCGCATGAAGTCCGAGGAATGGACAGATGTGATTGATACCAATCTGAGCGCAGTTTTCAGATTGTCACAAGCAGTTTTGCGTCCGATGATGAAGGCCCGTGCTGGCCGAATTATCAATATCACCTCGATCGTGGGGCATATGGGTAACCCAGGCCAGGCAAACTATGCTGCTGCTAAGGCAGGGGTCTCCGGTATGACCCGCGCCCTTGCTAGAGAAATTGGCAGCCGTAACATTACGGTGAATTGTGTCGCACCCGGCTTTATCGATACGGATATGACTCGCGCTCTGAGCGAAGAGCAACAAAATGCACTGAAAGCCAATATTCCTTTGGCCCGTTTGGGGACTCCAGAGGATGTTGCGCAAGCAGTTGTATTCCTGGCTTCGCCCGCGGCAGCTTACATCACTGGAAATACGCTTCATGTCAATGGCGGGCTCTATTTAGCCTGATCTCGCTAAGCTATGGATTTTATTGGGTTTTAGCGGATTTGCTGATTTAGTCCAACAAGCTGATAAAATCCTCAAATCGTTTTTTTACAACCCTTGGGGGACTTAATGGATAACATCGAACAACGCGTTAAGAAAATCGTCGCTGAGCAATTGGGCGTCGCTGAAGGAGATATCAAGAATGAATCTTCTTTTGTGAATGACCTAGGCGCTGACTCTCTTGACACTGTTGAGTTAGTAATGGCTTTGGAAGATGAATTCGGTATTGAAATTCCTGATGAGGAAGCCGAAAAAATCACCACCGTTCAGCTCGCGATCGACTTCGCTAAATCTAAAGCTCAGGGTTAATTCCCGAGTTCAGGTATTTTCGTGTCAGCATCAAATGGCCGACGCCGGGTAGTAGTTACCGGCTTAGGTCTTATTTCACCTGTCGGTAATTCAGTCGATGTAGCTTGGTCTAACTTGCTTGCAGGCAAGTCGGGCATTGCTACCATCACGAAATTTGATCACGCAGCTCTGGGAGTACATTTTGCTGGCGAGGTCAAAGACTTCAATGTAGAAGAGTACGTCTCTGCCAAAGAGGCACGCCATATGGATACCTTTATCCATTACGGGATTGCTGCCGGTACACAGGCTATTCGCGACAGCGGTTTAGAGATTCATGACGCTAATGCCGAGAGAGTGGGCGTGATGGTCGGCTCCGGTATCGGCGGTTTACCGTTAATTGAAGAGACAGATGCAGAGTACTTGTCTCGCGGACCCCGTCGCATTTCACCTTTCTTTGTGCCTGGCTCGATTATTAATATGATCTCTGGCCACTTGAGTATCTTGTTTGGTCTCAAAGGTCCCAACGTTGCTGCAGTGACTGCTTGCACAACAGGTCTTCATAGTATTGGTTTGGCAGCACGCTTAATTCAGTACGGCGATGCCGATGTTATGGTTGCCGGCGGAGCAGAGTCAACAATTTCACCATTGGGTGTTGGTGGTTTTGCTGCTGCCCGCGCACTTTCAACCCGGAACGATGATCCTGCAACTGCTTCGCGTCCATGGGATAAAGACCGCGATGGTTTTGTATTGGGAGAAGGTGCTGGCGTTGTTGTTCTTGAGGAATACGAACACGCAAAAGCGCGTGGCGCCAAGATTTACTGTGAGCTTGTTGGCTTCGGCATGAGTGGCGACGCTTATCATATGACTGCGCCCAATATGGATGGCCCCCGTCGCTGCATGATCAATGCGATTCGTGATGCAGGTTTAAATACCGATCAGATTCAGTATCTCAATGCCCACGGTACTTCAACGCCGCTAGGTGATAAGAATGAGACTGAAGCGATCAAAGCGGCTTTAGGTGATCATGCTAGGAAAGCGGTCATTAACTCTACCAAGTCGATGACTGGCCACCTCTTAGGCGGTGCTGGCGGCTTAGAGTCTGTATTTACGATCCTCGCTTTGCATCATCAAAAATCTCCCCCCACCATTAATATCTTTAATCAAGATCCTGAATGTGATTTGGACTACTGTGCCAACACAGCGCGGGATATGAAGATAGATTACGCCCTGAAAAACAATTTTGGCTTTGGGGGTACTAACGGCTCACTGGTTTTTGGCAAAGTAAACTAATATTCAATTGATATTGGCTGCATTGGCATTAACTCAGTAGGTTTAGGGCATGATGAAAAAGTTTTCAATCGCATTTTTAGCTGCTCTTGTCTTGGGACAGGCATTTTTCTCTCCTAGCGTCTTGGCGCAAAATCCCCGCGTCACTATTCCTGACTTTGCTGATTTGGTTGAGCGCGCCAGTCCTGCAGTAGTGAATATTCGGACAACTGAAAATGTCGTAGTGCAACAAGCGCAAGGTGGTATTCCAGGCATGCCTGAAGATCAGGCTGAATTCTTTCGCCGCTTCTTTGGGGTGCCCATCCCAGGAATTCCAAATGCGCCAAAACCCCAGCAACCTAACTCGGGAAAGCCACAAGAGGCTGAGCGTGGCGTAGGATCGGGATTTGTCATTGATTCAAACGGTTTGATTTTGACGAATGCCCACGTCGTAGAGGGTGCCACAACTATTTATGTAACCCTCACAGACAAGCGCGAATTCAAAGCCAAATTATTGGGAATGGATAAACGTACTGATGTTGCTGTGGTTCGAATCGATGCCCATGATTTGCCCCGACTTCCATTGGGTGACTCATCTAAAGTGCGTGTAGGCGAGTGGGTCTTGGCGATTGGCTCACCCTTTGGCTTGGAGAACACCGTTACTGCTGGCATTGTCTCGGCAAAGAGTCGAGATACTGGTGATTACTTGCCGTTTATTCAAACTGACGTAGCGGTTAATCCCGGTAACTCAGGCGGACCTTTGCTCAATACCGCGGGTCAAGTCATCGGCATTAATTCCCAAATCTTTAGTCGCTCTGGTGGTTATATGGGAATCTCTTTTGCGATTCCGATTGATGAAGCGATGCGGGTTGCTGATCAGCTGCGGACCAATGGCAAATTAGTTCGAGGTCGAATTGGTGTGGCTTTAGGTGATATGACTAAAGAAGTGGCTGAGAGTTTAGGTCTGGGTAAGCCTCGTGGTGCATATGTCCGTAATGTAGAAGCTGGTGGTCCTGCGGCAATTGGTGGTATGGAGGCGGGCGATGTCATTTTGAGCTTCAATGGGCGTGATATCAATAAAGCCAGCGATTTACCCAGAGTGGTAGGGGACACACGTCCTGGCACTGTAGCTAGCGTTCAGGTGTGGCGTAAAGGGGCTTCCCGTGAATTGAGTATTACAGTGTCAGACACTGAAAATAACTCAGGCGCTCTCAAGAAATCAGAAAGTCCTAGCAATAACTCAAGTGCAAGCAATAATGGCTTTGGGGTTGCTGTTACCGAATTGTCTGATACCAAGAAAAAAGATATGGGCCTGAGATCTGGGGTTGAGGTGACCAGTCTGGTGGATGGCCCCTTGGCACGTGCGGGTATTCGGCCTGGAGACATTATTGTGAGAGTTGCCGATAGCGATATTACCGGGGTCAAGCAGTTTGAGTCCCTGGTCAAGGGGCTTGATTCTAATAGGGCTGTGCCAGTTTTTATCCGCCGAGCTGATAGCACCCTAGTGATCCCTGTAAGGCCAAAATAGCCCGTTTTTGACCTTTAAATCCAGCTTCGGGCTGGGTTTAGGTTCACCCATTACAATTCTCCATAAGACGGCTTTTTGCAGCGCATCATTGTGGTGCGTTCTGACAAGGCGTTTTTTGATTGAGCTAACAAGACGCCATGGATTTAATCCGCAATTTTTCTATCATCGCCCATATTGATCACGGCAAATCCACCTTGGCTGATCGTATTATTCAGTTGTGCGGTGGACTTTCAGATCGTGAAATGGAAGCGCAGGTTCTGGACTCGATGGATATCGAGCGAGAGCGCGGCATCACCATCAAAGCGCAAACAGCCGCACTGAACTACAAAGCCAAAGACGGCAAGGTATACAACCTTAATCTTATTGATACCCCAGGACACGTTGATTTTTCTTATGAAGTGAGTCGATCACTTTCGGCATGTGAGGGTGCGCTCTTGGTGGTAGATGCGAGTCAAGGTGTTGAAGCTCAAACCGTGGCTAACTGTTACACCGCAATTGAGCTGGGTGTTGAGGTGGTACCAGTCCTTAATAAGATTGATTTGCCCCAGGCAGATCCTGAACGTGCCAAACAAGAAATTGAAGATGTCATTGGAATTGATGCAACTGATGCGGTCACCTGTTCTGCAAAAACTGGCTTAGGTGTAGCTGATGTGATCGAAGAAATGATCCGCCGTGTGCCGCCTCCGAAAGGGGATGCATCTGCTCCCTTGCAGGCTTTAATCATCGACTCGTGGTTTGATAACTATGTCGGCGTCGTGATGTTGGTGCGGGTCGTGAATGGCACCCTCAAGCCTAAAGACAAAATTACATTGATGGCCAATGGCTCAACGCACTTAGTTGAGCATGTTGGAGTATTTAGCCCTAAATCGATCGATCGCCCGGAACTCTCCGCAGGACAGGTGGGTTTCATCATCGCCGGTATTAAGGAGTTGAAGGCTGCTAAGGTCGGCGACACTGTGACTCATGCGCCCGGTCAGCAGGGCCGCACTCCTTCGCCTGACCCCTTACCAGGTTTCAAGGAAGTAAAGTCACAAGTCTTTGCGGGACTGTATCCAGTTGAGGCCAGTGAATACGATCAGTTGCGCGAGTCTTTAGAGAAACTCAAGCTGAACGATGCTTCACTCCTGTATGAGCCAGAAGTTTCTCAAGCACTGGGTTTTGGCTTCCGCTGTGGCTTCCTAGGTTTGCTCCACATGGAGATTGTGCAAGAGCGTTTAGAGCGTCAGTATGGAATGAATCTGATTACGACTGCGCCAACAGTGGTCTATCAGGTGAAGCAATCTGATGGCGAAATCGTGATGGTGGATAACCCTTCTAAGATGCCCGAGCCCAGTAAGACCGATACGATTTTTGAGCCGATTGTCACTGTGAACCTGTATATGCCACAAGAGTATGTGGGTTCGATTATTACTTTGTGTGTCGGTAAGCGCGGTATTCAAACTGGCATGAATTACCTAGGTAGACAGGTGCAGTTGACCTATGAGTTACCGATGGCTGAGATTGTGATGGATTTCTTTGATCGTCTGAAGTCAATCTCAAGAGGTTATGCCTCAATGGATTATGAGTTCAAAGAATACCGTCCTGCTGATGTAGTGAAGGTCGATATCTTGATTAATGGTGAGCGTGTTGACGCCTTATCCGTCATCGTTCACCGGAGTAATAGCCAACATCGGGGCCGTGAGGTTGTTGCCAAAATGCGCGGCATTATTCCGCGTCAAATGTTTGATGTTGCAATTCAGGCGGCGATTGGAAGCAATATTGTGGCCCGCGAAAATGTGAAGGCCCTGCGGAAGAACGTCTTAGCAAAGTGTTACGGCGGTGATATTTCTCGAAAACGGAAATTGTTAGAGAAACAGAAAGAGGGTAAGAAGCGCATGAAACAGGTTGGTAACGTAGAGATCCCTCAAGAGGCGTTTCTTGCCATATTGCAGGTGGATGATTAATGAACTTCGCACTGATTCTTTTCATCCTCGTCATCATCTCCGGGATTGCCTGGGTCGCTGATAAATTACATTTCGCACCACAACGTCGTGCTGCTGGAGTTGAGCGCATGCCACTCTGGCTCGAGTACACCGCTAGCTTCTTTCCTGTGATTTGCGCTGTATTTATTCTGCGCTCTTTCATTGTTGAGCCTTTCAAGATTCCATCGGGCTCGATGATTCCGACTTTGCAGATTGGCGATTTCATCTTGGTGAATAAATTCACCTATGGCATTCGTTTGCCTGTAATCAATCAAAAAGTGATTGAATTAGGTTCGCCTCAACGCGGTGATGTTGTGGTATTCCGCTATCCCCGTGACGAGTCAGTTGATTACATTAAACGCATTGTTGCCTTACCTGGCGATGTCATTGAGTATCAAGATAAGCGCTTAAAAATTAATGGCCAAGCATTAAGTTATAGCAACGGTGAGCCTTATCTTGATCCGGAGAGCATGCATTATGCCAAGCGTTTTACCGAATCATTCCCTGCTGATCTTGGCGGCAATCATCACGAGATTATTAATGATCCTGATCGTCCAGCAGGCCTGTTCCCCGCCGAACGTTTTCCCGGCTTTGAGGCATGCCACTATGTCAATGCTGGTTTAGTTTGTACCGTTCCGCCTGGAAGCTACTTTGCAATGGGTGATAACCGCGATAACAGTGCTGACTCACGTTATTGGGGCTTTGTACCTGACCAAAATATTGTTGGTAAAGCCTTCTTTGTTTGGCTGAATTTAGGTTCACTAGGTCGTATTGGTGGCTTTAACTAAATCATGAACGCACGCGCCGTCATCGATATCGGTCCGCTGCAAGAGCGCTTGGGGTATACCTTCAAGAAACCTGAGCTGCTGACGCAGGCATTAACACATCGTAGTCATAGTAAAAAGAATAATGAGCGCCTTGAGTTCTTGGGGGACTCCGTTCTCAATTGCGTGGTCGCTGAGATGTTGTACGAACGGTACTCTGATTTAGATGAGGGCGACCTCTCTCGAGTGCGCGCCAATCTGGTTAAGCAACAAGCGCTTTATGAAATCGCACAATCACTTGCTTTGTCAGACTACCTCCGCTTAGGAGAGGGTGAGCTTAAGAGCGGGGGCTTTCGACGTCCTTCAATCTTGGCCGACACCTTAGAGGCTGTTACAGGGGCTATTTTCTTGGATGGTGGATTTGATTCTGCGAAATCCTGTCTACGTAAACTGTATTCCTTGATCTTGCAGCATGTTGACCCTAAAACATTAGGTAAAGATGACAAAACGCTTTTACAGGAATGTCTACAAAGCTACCAGCTACCATTACCAACCTACAACGTGACTGGCACAACGGGCGCTGCTCACAATCAACAGTTTGAAGTGGAATGTTTAATTCCGAATCTCAAGATTGCTGTGAAGGGCGAAGGCGCCTCACGCAGAGCGGCAGAGCAGGGTGCGGCTAAATTGGCGCTTGCTGCCATACTCAAAGCATTGCCACAAGAATCACGTAAACCTAAAAAGACCAGGGCAGCCAAGAAGAAAGCGGCCAAGCAAGATGCTGGTGAAGAGCAATTGAATCTAAAGCTGAAGGGCTAACTGTGTTTAGATGCGGCACTATCGCTATTGTTGGTCGACCCAATATGGGCAAATCGACTTTGCTGAATGCTTTGGTTGGACAAAAGATCAGCATTACTTCTCGAAAAGCGCAGACTACTCGCCATCGTATTTTGGGGATTCAGACGCGCGAGAACGCCCAATTCATCTTTATTGATACACCTGGCTTTCAGACTCGCCTGCTGAATACTCTCAATAAAGCGCTTAACCGGACAGTAACTACTGCACTTCAAGATGTGAATGTTGCTTGTTTCATTATTGAAGCGGGCTACTGGGGTGAGGATGATAAGAAGGTATTAAAGCTTCTACCGGCTGATTTGCCGGTAGTGCTGGTACTCAATAAACTGGATTTATTCAATAGTCGTTTCCAGACCCCTTCTGAGCGAGATCAAGCGCTATTAAGTTTCATGAAAGAAATGAGTCGTCCTTGGAGTGAATTGGGTGGTCATGAGGATCAAAATCAATGCGAGTTTGCTGAGATTGTTCCGATGAGTGCCAAAAGTCCGCCGGACATTACCCGCTTGCTGGATACCTTGGAAGGCTACCTACCTGAGGCCGAAGCAGTCTATGACCCAGATACATTAACTGATCGCAATGAACGTTTTTTAGCGGCAGAGATTCTGCGTGAAAAAGTATTTCGCTTTACTGGTGATGAGTTGCCCTATACCAGCACGGTAGTCATTGATCAGTTCAAAATGGATGGTCGGATGCGTCGGATTGCGGCCACCATTCTGGTGGATCGCGATAGTCACAAGGCAATGATTATTGGCGAAAAAGGTGAGCGTCTTAAGAAAATTTCAACTGATGCGCGTATCGACATGGAAAAATTATTTGATGGCAAAGTCTTCTTAGAGACTTGGGTCAAAGTCAAGCGCGGCTGGGCAGATGATCGCGCTGAACTCCGGGCGCAAGGTTTGGAATAAATGGCTTCGATCCGGATCGTTGACGAGCCCGCTTTCGTATTACACAGTATTCCCTATAAAGAGACTAGTCTCATCCTAGATGTCTTCACCAGGCAACATGGTCGTATGGCTCTGATTGCTAAAGGCGCCAAGCGTCCACACTCCGTGCTGCGCCCCGTATTACAGCGTTTTCAGCCGCTCTTGGTGTCTTGGAGCGGTAAGTCAGAACTGCGTACCTTAACCAAATCGGAGTGGGTTGGTGGAACTCCTGCCTTAGTTGGTGATGCGCTTCTATGTGGTTTTTATCTGAACGAGCTGCTAGTGAAATTCCTGGCTCGTGAAGATGACTATGAAAGACTTTACGACCGCTATACAGAAACGATTACAGCCCTTTCTAATCTCGAGTTTGAGTCTAAGGGCTTAGAAGAAATTTTGCGTCCTTTTGAGTTAGCGCTATTACAAGAAACCGGTTATGCCGCAGCCCTAGACCATTGTGTAGAGACCCAAGATAAACCTGAGCCATCTCTGCAGTATGTTTATCAGCCTGAAAGAGGCGTAAGACCAGTGCAGGCGGATGACCCTGGTCACTGGCCAGTTTTGAGCGGTCAATCTCTGCTCAATATTGCAGTTGGTCATTTTTCTGATCCGGTAACTCTTGCTGAAAGTAAACAATTGATGCGCTTTCTGTTGGGATTGCATCTTCAAGATCAAGTCCTGACGACCCGTCAGATCTTGATTGATCTCAAGAAAATCTAAGCTCCTGATAAATTCCAGTAATCTATTGTTATGAGCCCCTCCCCAACCCTTGAGCTCGGTGTCAATATTGATCATATTGCTACCTTGCGTAATGCACGAGGTACTCGCTATCCTGATCCCATTCGGGCAGCTCGCTTGGCTGAAGAGGCTGGCGCAGATTTGATTACCTTGCACTTGCGTGAAGATCGTCGCCATATCAAAGATGCCGACCTCTTGGCTTTGCGTCCATTAATCAAAACCCGCATGAATTTAGAGTGTGCGGTTACGCCCGAGATGCTGGCAATTGCCTGTCAAGTAAAGCCACATGACGTATGTCTAGTTCCAGAAAAACGGGAAGAGGTAACGACGGAGGGCGGTTTAGATGTAGTGACCCATTTTGCTGCTGTCAAAGCCGCTACTCAGCAATTACAAGCCGTAGATATTCGGGTCTCACTTTTTATTGATCCTGAAGTAAATCAAATTCAGGCGGCTAAAGATGTGGGCGCAACAGTAATTGAACTGCATACTGGACGTTATGCAGATCTTGCTGGAGTAGAGCAGGCTGCTGAGATAGTACGTATTCAAAAAGCTGCTCAGTTTGGTAAAAGTTTGGGTCTTAGAGTTAATGCCGGTCATGGCTTGAATGAAAATAATGTCTTGCCTATCGCTGCCATGACCGAATTATCTGAGCTGAATATCGGTCATGCGCTTGTGGCTGAGGCCCTCTTCAAGGGTTGGCAAAAAGCCATTATCGATATGAAAGCCCTCATGAACCAAGGCAGACAGCACGCATCATGATTGTTGGTATTGGTACCGATATTTTGAAGATCGAGCGCCTACAAGCGGCTTATGATCGTACCCAAGGGCGTTTAGCAGAGAGAATTCTGGGGCCTGATGAGATGCTTATTTTCAAAGCCCGCTTAGCCCGCAACCCCAAGCGGGGTATGGCTTTCTTGGCAACCCGTTTTGCTGCTAAAGAGGCCTTCTCAAAGGCAATCGGTCTGGGGATGAGAATGCCAATGACCTGGCGCTCATTGCAGACCTTGAATGAAGCCAGCGGCAAGCCAGTTACAAGTTATTCAGGTGCCTTAGCTATATTTATGGCAGAAAAGCAGTGGCACGCTCAAGTTACCGTAAGTGATGAGGTAGATATGGCGATTGCTTTTGTGCTTGTGACTCAACAAAACTAATGCAGGAATTGAAATGACCCTAATCAATAAAGCTGCTCGTCCTGGACCTATTACCTTGGATGTCATTGGCTACGAGCTCAATGCTGAAGATCGCCGCCGAATTTTGCACCCACTTACGGGCGGAGTGATTTTATTTGGTAGAAACTTTTTTAATCGTAAGCAACTGAGCAAACTGACTGCAGAGATTAAGAAGCTACGTCCCGATGTCTTGATCTCGATTGATCATGAAGGCGGACGTGTGCAGCGCTGCAAGACTGATGGCTTCACCCATTTACCTGCAATGAGAAAATTGGGCGAGCTTTGGATGGGTAAGCACCAATCAAAGCATGCTGCTGAGTCTGCAGCATTAGCGATGGCAGCGGCGACTGCCTGTGGCTATGTATTGGCAGCCGAGCTTAGGGCTTGCGGGGTAGATTTCAGCTTTACACCAGTACTGGATTTAGATTTCGGGCGCAGCGCCGTGATTGGTGATCGATCATTTGGTCGTGATCCCCAAATTGTTTTCGCTCTAGCAAAGAGTCTGAATGAAGGCCTACGAATGGCCGGTATGGCCAATTGCGGTAAACACTTTCCAGGGCATGGGTGGGCAGAGGCCGATTCACACATAGCCATTCCGGTCGATGAACGCTCTCTAGATGAAATCCTCAATGATGATGCCAAGCCTTATGAATGGCTAGATCTGAGTTTGGCTGCGGTGATGCCTGCTCACGTCATCTATCCTCAGGTAGATCAACTTCCAGCTGGATTCTCAAGAATCTGGCTTCACTCTGTTCTGCGACAAGAGTTGGGCTTTCAGGGGGTGATTTTTAGTGATGACCTCTCAATGGAAGGTGCTAGCGTGGCAGGATCGGTGGTGAAAGGTGCCGAGTTGGCCCTGGAGGCTGGTTGTGATGCAGTCTTAATCTGTAACCGACCAGATCTGGCGGATGAGTTGCTGGCTAAACTCAAAGTCTCAACAGCCAAGCAAGCTGAATCCAGATTACGTTTAAATCAATTGATGCCGTCAGCTAGTGCAGCCAGTTGGGATGAGTTACAAAAACAAGCTGAATATCAGCATGCAAAGGGCTTGCTCGACGAGTTTGACTTGATCCAATAAAAAAGCCCGCTAGTAGCGGGCTTTTTAACATCTGTTGCTTGCTAATTAATTAGCGCGACTGCGGTATTCACCAGTCCGAGTGTCAATTTCAATCTTGTCACCGGTGTTGCAGAATAAAGGAACTTGTAATTCATAACCGGTAGCAAGCTTGGCGCTCTTTAATACTTTGCCAGAGCTGGTGTCGCCTTTTACTGCTGGCTCGGTATAAATAATTTCACGAACCAAGGAGTTAGGCATCGCAACTGAAAGTGCTTTACCTTCGTAGAAAACTACTTCACAAGGCATACCTTCTTCGAGGTAATGAAGGGCGTCGCCCATGAACTCTGCTTCAACTTCATATTGGTTGTATTCAGTATCCATAAAGACATACATTGGATCGGCAAAATAGGAGTAGGTGCAATCTTTTTTATCAAGAATGACAACATCAAATTTGTCATCGGCTTTATAAACGCCCTCATTGGGTGCGCCAGAAATGAGGTTCTTGAACTTCATTTTCACAACGGAAGAGTTGCGACCGGAGCGGCTGTATTCGGCCTTCAATACGACCATAGGATCAGTACCGAGCATTACTACGTTACCAACGCGGAGTTCTTGTGCTGTTTTCATCTTGCTATTCCTGAGGGCAGATCAAAAATCTGCAATTTTTATCAAAGACAGCATTGTAACCGCCCGCAGACCTACTCTGCAGGGGTCTAGCTTACGAACCGTACTAAACGCGCTGCTAGGCCTCCGTCGCCTTGTTTTTGTAGTAAATCTGTTTGCCAGGCCCTGGCATGGAGGGTCCAAGCATCTAGTTCTGAAAACCAGGTATGGGGCAGAGCCCAATTCATGGCATTTCGGCAAGCATTCTGTAGAGGTAGATTGGCAGTGATGAGATAGAGATCCAGAAAGGCTGCCAATTTCACTTGATGCGCTTGATCATCCTGTGGGTAAATATGCCAAATCAATGGCTTACCAACCAATTGAGCGCGGATGAATGAATCTTCTCCTCGCACAATATTCAGATCACATTGAGCCAGTAGCCAGTCATATTCATCTTGAGAAACAAACGGTATAGAGAGCAGCTGAATACTGGGAGCCAGCCCAAGAGATTCTGTAGAGCCCATCTTTAATAGCTCTGCATGGCCATGCGTCAGGATCACATCGATTGGCTCATCTATCGTACTCAGATCTTCAATCCACTTGCGGAGTGGAAAGCCGGGGTAGCAGAAGACGCTGATCCGTTTTGCTCCAGGTCGCAGCTTTGCCCAAGTGTTGATTAAGCTTTTAGGAAGATTGCTTGCAGCGCTATTTTGTTCGGTTGGAATAGGATCAATCAGGATGCCACCTGCAGTCTCTTGAAATCCTGGAAAGAAAAAATACTTTGGCATGCCATGAGCTTGGGGTGAGGCTTTAGCATGAAAGTCCAGTACCCACGGTTCAGCGCTGAGGTATTCCAAATTAATAATGATGGGCTTTTTTGGCGCAACCATTAAGCCCGCCAGATAGCGTTCGGGTAAATGGCAGCCAAAGGCCTCGATCACAACATCAGGGGTTTCAACAGGGTGGCGAGCATTTTCAAAGCTGGCTGCCCAAGTTTCGGTTTTAATCTTGTCACGAATCTCAGTGGGGCAGCCTTGGGAGAGTAAATTGAGGGTTGGTAGGTCATCGCAGAAAATGCGGACCTCTTGGCCATGAAGGCTTGTTAAGCTTCGGGCTAGACGCCAGCAAATACCGGCATCACCATAGTTATCGACGATTTGGCAGAAAATATCCCAACGCATGAGTAATTCGCTTTTTGAAACCCTTCAGCAGGACGTTAAACGGCTTCCCGGATTGCCGGGGGTGTATCGCTTTTTTGATGAAGCGGGACACATTCTGTATGTAGGTAAGGCCCGCAACCTCAAAAAGCGTGTATCGAGTTATTTTCAGCGCACCCAGTTATCTCCGCGAATTGAAAACATGGTGCGCAAAATTGCTCGCTATGAAACGACGGTAACACGAACTGAGACCGAAGCCTTAATTTTAGAAAACAATCTGATTAAGGAGTTGTCGCCGCCATTCAATATTTTGTTTCGGGATGATAAATCCTATCCCTACGTGATGCTCACAGGACATGCATTTCCTCGTTTAGCCTCTTATCGAGGCAAGGTGGATAAGCGCAATCGCTACTTTGGCCCTTTCCCGAATTCATGGGCGGTGCGCAATAGCGTGCAGATTTTGCAGAAAGTATTTCGCTTGCGCACCTGCGAAGACTCTGTGTTTAAGAATCGCAGTCGTCCTTGTTTACTTCATCAAATTCATCGCTGCAGTGCCCCATGTGTTGGACGGTTGAGCGTGGAGCAATACGGACAAGATGTAATGCAAGCTACCCGTTTCTTAGAGGGCGACCATAGTCGCGTGCTATCTGAACTGGAAAAAGAGATGGCAGCATACAGTGAAGCCATGGAGTTTGAAATGGCCGCTGTGATGCGGGATCGTATCGCTGACTTATCAAGTGTTCTGCAACAACAGTCGATGGATACCGTCGCCGATGGTGAGGGAGATGTAGACATCATTGCAGTAGCGCAAATGGAGGGCATGATTTGCGTCAATCTAGCAATGGTGCGCGGTGGCCGTCATTTGGGCGACAGACCGTATTTCCCTAAAGGCCTAAGGATGTCTTCGGGTGAGCAGGCTAGCCCAGCTGAAATATTGGAAACTTTTATTCAGCAACACTACTTAGAGGATGAGACAAGTGAGAGCGGAACTAGCACTACGAATTTAATTCCTCCAGTTTTTATTCTCAATCACTCCTTACAACCCAGCGCTGAGGATGGTGTATCTATAGAAGATAAATCCGTTGAGAGCTTGCAAAGTCTATTAAGCACTCAAGCGGGCAAGAAAATTACCTTCTTGCATCAACCTCAAGGGCAGCGTCGTCATTGGTTAGCAATGGCAGAGGGCAATGCTAAGCTGGCTCTCACTAAACGCCTAGTCGAGACTGGTGGACAGCTAGCGCGCGCTCGAGCTTTAGCTGATGTATTGAGTTTGGATCTTGAAAATCTGGAGCAGTTACGTATCGAGTGCTTTGATATTAGTCATACCTCGGGTGAAGCAACACAAGCATCCTGTGTGGTGTATGCCAAGAATGATATGCAATCGAGCGAATACCGTCGCTTCAATATTGATGGCATTACCCCCGGAGATGATTACGCGGCGATGCGACAAGTATTGCAAAGACGTTATGCTAATTTTCAAGAGTTGCCAGTCGATAAATTACCGCAAGTGATTTTGATTGATGGTGGTAAAGGACAAGTGGAGATGGCAAGGCAAGTCCTCACAGAGTTTGGTATGGATATCAGTTTGATTGTGGGTGTTGCCAAGGGTGAGGGCCGTAAGGTGGGTCTGGAAACGCTGATCTTCGCGGATGATCGCAAGCCGCTCGAGTTAGGTATTGATAGCGCAGCCCTATTGCTGGTGGCACAAATTCGGGATGAAGCGCATCGCTTTGCCATTACCGGTATGCGCGCTAAGCGCGCCAAGGCCAGAACGGTCTCTCGCTTAGAGGAGATCGAAGGGATTGGAGCCAAGCGTCGTCAAAAACTCTTGGCTCGCTTTGGAGGCTTGCGAGGTGTGGCAGGCGCTACCGTTGAAGAAATTGCTGGAGTGGATGGAATCTCGATGACCCTAGCCGAGCAAATCTATCGGCAATTGCATTAATTACTAAGGTCCTGCTACCACTGGTTCGCATTGGTTTATGCTTACACGATGCCTTTCAATCTACCAATCGCTTTAACCTGGTTGCGCGTTGCCGCTATCCCATTGTTGGTAGCCATTTTCTATTTACCGAATTCTTGGCTATCTCCATTCGACCAAAATCTTTTTGCAACGATTATTTTTGTTGCGGCGGCAGTAACCGATTGGTTGGATGGTTATTTAGCCAGAAAGATGAAACAAGAGTCGGCCTTCGGACAATTCTTGGATCCCGTCGCGGATAAGTTGATCGTGGCTGCAGCATTACTGGTTTTACTGAATATGGATCGTGTTCAGGTCTGGGTGGCTCTAGTCATTATTGGACGAGAGATTACGATCTCGGCTCTACGTGAATGGATGGCACTCTTAGGTGCTGGCAGAAGTGTGGCGGTGCATTTGGTCGGCAAGCTTAAGACCACTGCACAGTTAATCGCGATTCCGTTTTTGCTCCTCAATGACACGCTTTTTGGTTGGCTCAATTGCGCTCGGCTTGGAACTTGGCTGATTTGGATCGCCGCCTTTTTAACCTTATGGTCCATGTTCTATTATCTGCAGAAAGCCTTACCGCAATTGAGTGGCAGGGCTGATTAAAGCTCTGGACTATCTGCTTTGAAATGAAATAATGCTCTCTTGGCGATTGTTTGTTAAACTACTGCCCTGTTATGCGGGAATAGCTCAGCTGGTAGAGCGATACCTTGCCAAGGTATAGGTCGGGAGTTCGAACCTCCTTTCCCGCTCCAATTTTGATGGGAAGCCCTGAAAAGCTTCCCATTTTTGATTCAAGTTTGGCGCGTTGGCCGAGTGGTTAGGCAGGAGCCTGCAAAGCTTCGTACGGGGGTTCGATTCCCTCACGCGCCTCCATCTATTTCCCTTGACGAAATAGTGGCTTCACCTAAAATACTTACAGATGTTGTAAGTTGAGGCACTCTAGTAAAAATAACTGAAAAGAGAAAACATGACTGTATTCAGATTGATCAAAGTCGGATCCTCGGTTTTATTAGCCTTCCTATTGTTTGGTTGCGCAACCGGTGATTCGCCCAGCGGCACGCCCGCCGAAGTTCAGGAAGTGCAGACTCAACTCTTGGGCGATATGCCTTTGCCTCAAGGCGCCAAAATTGTCGGCGCAGAGTCCATCATCATCGGTGGTGGTGATCAATGGGTTGGGCGAGCTGTCATTAGCGCTTTGCAAGGAGCAACAGACGTCTATGCTTTCTTTCAGTCTGAGTACCCCAAAGCTGGCTGGAATACTGTGAGCGCAGTCAAAGCCAAGACCAGTATTTTGGTATTTACCAAAGGCGATAGGACAGCAACCATCGAAGTGTCTGATGGACCGTTTAGTGGACCTAAGACCATTATTGTGATTACCTCATCCCCTAAGAACGCGAATGTGATTTCTCCTACTAAGCGTTAATACAAGTTGGGAAGTAATAAAACCAAAGGCCTCTAACGAGGCCTTTTGCTTGCTAAGGTAGGCTTTTCTTAAAGGCCGCCAGCTCTAATCAATCCTACTGCCTGACCTTCAACGGCAAAGTTCGCTTGCCGAGAGTCCACCAGAATATTTTTGAAATCTGGGTTCTCTGCCTGCAGTTCAATAACCATGCCATCCGCAGTTTTCTTTTGTTGCCAACGTTTAACAGTAACCTCATCGTCGAGGCGGGCAATCACAATATCGCCATTGCGCACTTCGGTAGTTTTACGCACTGCTAAGTAATCTCCATCCAAAATACCGGCATCGCGCATACTCATGCCTTTCACTTTGAGTAAGTAATCAGCACCTTTGCTAAATAGGCTTGGGTCAATGGGTACGTGCTTCTCGATATGCTCAACCGCCATGATGGGGGAGCCAGCAGCAACGCGACCAATGAGCGGCAGAGTCAGCTGTTGTAATGCACCTGAAGGTAAAGACATTTGATGCGGACGCGATTGACTATGCGACTGATTGAAGCGTTGTGGAATGCGAATGCCGCGAGATGTGCCGGGACTCAACTCAACATAACCTTTACGAGCTAAAGCACGTAAGTGTTCTTCAGCTGCATTGGCAGAGGCAAAACCCAGACGGGTTGCAATTTCTGCACGAGTAGGTGGCAAACCACTTTCCTCGATCGCGCTGGTAATGAGATCCAAGATCTCACTTTGGCGGGGAGTGAGTTTAGGGAGGGCGGCTAGCTCTTCAGGGAAATCGACTGTATTTATGTCCATGCTGTGATTGTATACAGCAGTTTTAGACAATTCAAGAGAATTTGGGAAGCGGGATAATGAACCATGAGCACAAAAACCACAGATACAGCAAATTCTCCTCATATTCTGATTCTTGGAATGGGGGGTACCATCGCTGGGCTAGCCTCTAATCCCTCTGGAAACCCCCTCCAGTATGAGGCTGGGCAATTGGGGGTAGACGTGCTGCTGAGCCACCTCAAGCCGGGTCTTCCGGAGGGAGTTCAGCTGATCTCCCGTCAGCTTGCCAACATCAATAGTCGGAATCTGAGTGAGGATCTGCTAACCCAGTTGGGCAATGCGGTAAGGGAGTCCCTTACCAATACCCAAGTCTCAGGAATCGTCATTACCCATGGTACCGACACTCTTGAGGAGACGGGGGTCTTTCTCCAAGCCACCTGCAGCAAGCTTGCATCAACCTTGGGTAAGCGGGTTGTTCTGACCGGTGCGATGTTGCCTGCAAATGCTCCTAGTGCGGATGGCCCTAAGAATCTGATGGCTGCGATTCTCTGGGCTGCTACCCCCTTAGATAATGCCCCAGGCGGGGTTTATGGTGTGTTTGCAGGCCAGGTTTGTCTGGCTGCCGATCTCGCAAAGCGTCACAGTAGCGCTCTTCATGCACCGATTCAGGATTCACTCTCAAGCCCCATGCACCTGGTCAATCCCTCTTGGCTATCGATGGTTAGGGAAACCCTAGTGACCTTTCCAGAGGATTTCCCGATTCCAGCTGCTGATGCTTGGCCCTGGGTAGAAATTTTGACCAGTCATGCAGGCGCCAGAGAGGTATCTATTGCCCATTGGCTCAAAACCGATGTCAAGGGCTTAGTCATTGCAGGTTCGGGCTTGGGCGGCTTTCATGATGCTTGGAAGTCCGCTTTAAGGCTTGTAGCTCAGCAGGGTATTGCGATTGTGCGAACCACTCGAACAGGTGCGGGCTCTGTTTATCCCAATATTCCTGAAAAGGACGAGCCGGGCTTTGCGGCAGCCGGCAAGCTTTCAAGCCCTAAAGCAAGGATCGCACTGCAGTTGGCTTTAAATGCTGCCCATTTACAGGGCGGGAGCGCTAAATCTCTGACTTGGCAGGATTTTTTTGCTAGAATAGCGGTCTTGCCTGAAATCAGGTGAGAGTTTTAGGTTTACCTACAATTTGTTACTACCTTGCCACACTGGTCGCTAAGTTCTACAACCATCCGAACTTAGCAAGACGCCCAGGTGGCTTTATCCTAAAGGAGTGTTAGATGCGTCATTATGAAATCGTCTTTATCGTCCATCCGGACCAAAGCGAGCAAGTGCCAGCGATGATTGATCGCTATAAGGCAACCTTAGCTGCCAGCGGCGGCAAAGTTCATCGTATC